>Ga0181555_1000455_pt1 | contig 39803 bp, 39 predicted proteins | sample 011ome_15_FD_145601 | JGI IMG/M metagenome (GOLD analysis project Ga0181555, IMG submission 145601) | Coastal salt marsh microbial communities from the Groves Creek Marsh, Skidaway Island, Georgia - 011504AT metaG (spades assembly) | ecosystem: Environmental > Aquatic > Marine > Intertidal zone...
CTGCAGTATTATTTAGTAACTTTCTTTTCGCGTACATTCATTATGTAACACTGCGCTGGAAGTTTATAAATTGTGTTGTTGCTTTTATAGGTGGCTTGGGGCTTAGCAGACTTTTGGTTAGCACTGAAGATGTAGCTATTCTTGTTTTAGTCCATTACTTTTTCACTTTTCTTAATACCCCTCTTCCCCCAGAGCGAAGATAATTTAGAACAGGGTTAGTACTATTTACAACTACTCCCACTCAATAGTTACTAGTAGTTTGTTGGAAATATCATATTTCATCCAAATAGCCCTTTACTCAGAGTAAAGGTTTTTTATTGGTTGGCCATTTTGAATATTCTTAATATTTTCAAAAAATAACTCAAATGCTCGCTCTAAAGATAACAAAGAGTGCGCGGAATCATGGGCTGAAATGAAACAATTCTTAGTCGTCCAAAGTGAGGAGTTAGGATCAAGAGGCTCAACCTTGGTGGTATCTAATGCTGCTGCAGCAATTTTTTTATCATTCAATGCGTTGGTAAGATCATCCTCGTTAATTGCAGTACCCCTACCAACATTAATTAACATGGCAGAGCTATTAAGTTTTTCTAAGATATCTGCATTGATAATATTTCTTGTTTGAGAGCTATCTGGCAATGAAAGTACCAAATAATCAATTAGTGGAAGCAATTCCTCAAATCGATCTAATCCTAATACTTCGTCTGCATATTCATCATCTTGAGGGTTGCGTCTGATGCCAGTTACCCTCATTCCAAAAGCCTTGCCTAGCTTAGCGACCTCTCTGCCAATGCCTCCATATCCAAGAATTACTAGAGTTTTATTAGTCAGCTCACCGTCGCCTCCTATTGGAGCCCAGGTTTTAGCTTGTTGATATTCAATATGATGATCAATTCTCTTGTTCCATCTAAGGATTTGTGAAAAAACATAATGGGCAATTGGAATGGCATAAACACTCGACGCATTTGCAATGCAAACATTCTCTATTTTTAAAACATCTTGCAGTATTGGCGCATCCATTCCAGCAAAGCCACTCTGTATAAATCTCATTCGTTTAGCTAAGCTCAATAAGGCATCATAAATTTTTGGATTATCTCTAGCTGCAAATAAGAACTGGTAACACATAAACAAAGCATCAGATTCTGGAATCGTCTCCCAATCTGGGTCGGAAGAGTTCAAAGGGTTAAGTGCAATAATTTCCATTGAAGGATCAAAAGAAAGTAACTCAGCTTTATATAACTTTTCATTATCTTTGGAAATAACAATCCTCATGCTTCCTCCTTAAGTAGATATTTCATTACTTTTCCTGCTGCATTTGTAGGCAATGCTTTCACAAACTCTATTGCTCTTGGAACCTTATAATTGGCCATATTCTCTTTGGACCATTCCAATAGAGAAGCAGTATCTAAATCTTGATTAGGTTTTAGCACCACAAAAGCTTTTGCAACCTCGCCCATCCTCTCATCATCAATACCTATAACAGCTGCTTGAGAGATTGCTGGATGATCACACAAAATATTTTCTATTTCAGCTGGGTAAGCATTAAATCCGCCTACAATAAACATGTCCTTACTTCTATCAGTTATTTTTATATACCCATTAGAATCAAGTATTCCAATATCACCTGTGTGCAACCAACCATCTCTATCTATAGCTTCTTGAGTAGCCTGTGGATTATTAAAATAGCCTTGAGTGACGTTATAGCCCCTGACCAATATCTCCCCTGGCTCCCCAGCAGGCACCTCACGGTTATCTTGATCTACACATTTAACTTCAACATCAGCTATGGCACAGCCTGAGGTTGTTGCAATGGTTTCATAATCGTCATTAGGCGTGCACATGGTCACAACACCAGTGCTTTCTGTAAGCCCGTATGCAGTAATAACAGTTTCGAAACCTAGGATTTCTTTCATATCCTTAATTAGCTGAACCGGAATAGAGGCAGCCCCAGTAACTCCCAGCCTTAATGAGGAAATATCCATGGTATTAATTAATTGACTGCTTAAAATAGATTGATAAAGAGTTGGAGGGCCAGGAAGCATAGAAATTTTTTCTTTATTAATTGTCTGAATTATCTTATCTGCATCAAAGATTGGACATGGATAGGCGGTAGCACCTCGCATAATAGCCGCAAGCCAGCCAGCTTTATATCCAAAGGTATGAAAAAATGGATTTACAATTAAATATCTATCATTCTCATTCAAACCAATATAAGTAGACCAATAATCAAATACTTTAATATTTTGTAAATGCGAAGATATGACGCCCTTAGGTTTTCCAGTCGTACCAGAAGTAAAAATAATATCTGCCATGTCTGTTTCAATAACTTGGGGTAATTGAACATCTATGGCCTTATCCTTGAGAGTGGCGAAAGAAATTTTTGAATCTGTTTCCTTTGTCTCATCAAGCGAAATTTGATATTTCAAATAAGGAAGATCCTCATTTTCTAGAAGCTGAAAGTAATCTGTTCCCAGGAAAGCCTTTACACTAAATAAAATTTTGGATTCTGAATTATTTAAGATGTATGCGGCTTCCTTCCCTTTCATTCTTGTGTTGATGGGAACTAAAACTCCGCCGACCTTATGAATTGCAATAGCTGCTAGAACCCACTCATTCATGTTGGGAGCCCAAATAGCCACTCTATCACCTGGCAAAACATTGAGATCTATTAAATGAGTTGCAATATTTGTTGATAAATTATCCAGCTCTAAAAAAGATAAAGTTTCATGATCAGAAATTAAAGCAGATTTAGACCCCAAGTTCTCAGCTTGGTATTTTATTAACGCTGGTATTGTAAGTGAACTAAAGTTTTTCAATCTAATATCCTTGCCCAGCGGTAATCATACTTGTAATACTTTAATCCAATGGATGACTCTGAGAATCTAACGCCTGGAAGAGAGGAAATTTCTTCATACAAGACTTTTGATAACTTAGTAACATCTTCTGCGAGAACGAATGCCATAAGATCATGTCGACCGATAAGCGATGATACAAACCTTACCTCTTTCATCTTTGATAGGGCTTTAGCAACAGAATCTTTTGCTCGAGTTTCAACATCCAATCCAACAAAAGCAAGAGAAGGATTTTCCATGCGATTAATATTGTTAATGACTGAAATTTTAATAACTCTGTTTTTAATAAGTTTCTGAATTCTATTTCGAACTGTGCCCTCTGTCACTCCGATAACTTTAGCCATTTGGTTGTTGGACATTCTCGCATCAGCACCAAGCAACTGAATAATTTTTCTATCTGTTTGATCAAGCTTCATTTGCAAAAGGCGTCCAGTCGGTTTCAAACTTATATACATTAGAAGCTATTGCAGGCGCAATACTCTTTATGCCTACAATGGATGGCAGTGTTTCATCTAAAAAAACTTTTGTTTCATCTAAGCTTTGAGTGGCACACAGGATTTCGATATCTTGAATTCCACTTACAACGTTTACACTAAAGACTTCTTTTTGCTGAGAGAGAAACTCAGCAACCTCCTCTAATTTATCACCTTGAACTCTTATGCCGATTGGAAGCAAGTAGTCATAACCACATTTTTCAAAATCTGCTATTGCTATAATTTTACAAAAACCCCCATCAATAATTTTTGCAAGTCTCTTGCTAACAGTAACTTCATTGACAGATAGTTTTTCTGCAATAAATTTTGCTGGTGCACGTCCATCTTCCTCAAGAATTTGAAGGATCTTATGGTCAAGATCATCAAGTGATAATTTCACCTTTTCAATAAATTGCTTTGGAAATTAAAATTGTCTTTTTTCCAAATCTAGACCTGAAGGAATATCAGCTCTATTGACTAAAAATTGCCCGTACCATTTTCTTAATTTATGCAAAGGGCCATCACCATCACAAACTACTGGATCAGGGATATAAATTTTATTTTCCCAAATAGCTACATCTTGTCCAAAAGCAAAATTATTAGCATCAACATAGCCTTGGATAAAGGCAGCCTCTTCTTCAGCTGACATGCCAGGCACTTTTTTAACCATGACTCCAAAATTAATAACAAAAGAGGTTAAGGTTAAGGGTATATGACTAACTAATAGTCTACTTTCAACTTTTGCCCCATCATGAACAGCACTCATATATGTTGTCATATAAGCCGGGCCTTCGTATCTAGCTTGAGAAAATAAATCTCTTCCTAAAATAGGGCTATCTGCTGTCATTTCTTGTGTGTAAGTATGATCTTTGGCCTCATTCCAAAACCCTTCAAATGGAGCTTGATGGACTGGACCAAAATGACCCTTATCAGCCATATTATCAATCAACTCTCTACAATTATTCTTAACTATGAAGCTTGCCATTCCATAGTCTGACCAATCATCTGAATAGCACTCTTCTATTTTATCTGGAGTAAAGTCAGGATCTTGCTTCTCTACATCATGCCAAACCATAACCATCTGATTTATTTCTAATACTGGCCAAGATGTGTCTCCCCCAACATCAACGGCGACTGAGCCATTCTCACTTCTAGAAATTAATATCTTGTTGTTAAATCCAAAAATTGTTTTTGTTTCTCCAGCCGGAAAATCTCTTTGATGACCCAAAACAAACCATCCTCTTGGGAACCTATCTGGTAAATCATTCATATCTGTCTCCTGTCTTCAATTAAATTTTTGCCCATCTGGGTCTGCTGGTTTTTGATCTCTATCAAACCATACATAGATTATCCCCTCATCTTCACTCACTTCCCATGAACGAGTTACAGCCTTGGGAGGGATTTTTTTTGCGTATGGGATTTGATCGCATTCTCCATTTCCTGCCCATCGCCATGCATGGAATGGGCACTGAATACTATTTTCATCAACCTTTCCACAAGCTAATGAAGCCCCCATATGCTTACAATATAAATCAAGCGCTCTTAAAATATTATCTTCTCCTCTCCAAACTACTATCTGAGTTGGGAAGTCATCTACTTGGATGGACTCTTTTAAAGCAACATCCTCACTTTTTGCAACCTTGTACCAACCAGACTCTAAAGCACTGATAGCAGGATCTTTTTGTTCTGGAAGCTCGGGTGCTATTAGCTCATGATCAGTCAAAATATTCTCCCTGTCTTTAAATAAGTAACAATAACTATTATATAAATACGCCAAATAATCAACGAGTAACCAGTGGATTTAATTTGTCAAATTTTGTTCAAATTTAGCAATCACTTCCTCCGCTAAGATTAATTGCTCAATATTTTTTGAAGTAGGTACCAAAATCACATCTGTTGCACCAGCAGCTTTAATCAAATTCAAAAAATCACTAAGCTCATCTTGACTCCCTGAAAAACCTGCTGTTTTTCCTAGATCTCTCGCAAGATCATCTCCCATCCAGCTCAAATATCTCTCAAGATGAATTTGAATATCTGATCGAGCATTTTTACCCAATCCAAACCAAAAGCTTGTAATCAACCTAGGAGTCTTCTCTTTTTTCTTAAAGGCATCTTTGACTCGAGCAAACGAATCTTGAATTTCTTCAAGATCAGCATTAAATGAAAATCCAGCTAAACCTGCTGCAAAACTAGAAGACATTTCCATGGCTTTTGGGCCAACTGCCCCTGCTAATATTTCTGGCCCATTCTTAGAAAAAGTCGTTGGGCCCATGCTAGGGTGATAGTCCTTCGACCAAACGGACTGCATAATTTCTACATGTTTTGCAAGAGTAGCCCATCTTCTATCAGACCAGTTAGAGCCTATTGCATTGTAGTCTTCCTCTCTTCCTCCAACCCCAACACCGAGAGTGAATCTACCCTCTGAAAGCATATCGATGGTTGCAAACTGTTTAGCACAAAGAATTGGGTTATGCATAGTTAGTACAGAAATGGTAGCAATAATTTCTACTCGCTTGGTCCAAGCAGCTACTGCACTTAAAGTAGCTATAAATTCTGGATTTGGAAATAAAATCCTTTCTCCCAAAGCAATGTGTGACCATGGGCCAGCATCTATGCGTAAGGTCCAGTCTTCTAAATCTTGCCTGGATAAATCAGGCTCCATGACCGGAAGGGTCATGCCAATTTTCATAACTGTGATTTCTTTTTTAAAAGATCTAGAGCTACATCAACAATCATATCTTCTTGACCACCCACCATCTTTCTTTTTCCTAGCTCAACCAAGATCTCTCTGGTATCTAAATTATATGTTTCTGCGGCTGATTCAGCATGTCGTAAAAATGAGGAATAAACTCCTGCATAACCTAAAGTCAATGTTTCTCTGTCGACTCTTACTGGTCTATCCTGCAAAGGTCGAACAAGCTCTTCAGCAGCATCCATTAATTTAAAAAGGTCTGTGCCATGATCCCAGCCCAATCTATCAATGGCTGCAATAAAAACTTCAAGAGGCGCATTTCCTGCTCCAGCGCCCATTCCTGCAAGACTTGCATCTACTCGATTTGCTCCATTCTCAACTGCAACGATGGAGTTAGCGACACCTAAAGATAAATTATGATGGGCATGCATGCCTGTTTGAGTTTTAGAATCCAAAGTATCTTTAAAAGCTTTAAACCTATCTGCAACATCTCTCATGCTTAATGCACCACCAGAATCAACGACATAGATACATTCAGCTCCATAGGACTCCATCAATTTAGCCTGCTCTGCTAGATTTGATGGCGAGGTCATATGTGACATCATCAAAAAACCTATGGTGTCCATGCCTAATTCTCTTGCAAATTCTATGTGCTGTTTTGATACATCTGCCTCAGTGCAGTGAGTAGCAACTCGCACAGATCTTACCCCAAGATCCCAAGCCCATTTGAGATCTTCCTTTATCGCGATACCAGGCAAGATTAGAGTGGTCAGTTTTGCATGATTTAATTTTTCTGCCACTGCTCCAATCCACTCTTTATCAGTATGAGCTCCAAAGCCATAATTAAAAGAAGAGCCAGATAAACCATCTCCATGAGCCACCTCTATGGCATCAACCATAGCATCATCTAATGCTTTTGCTATCTCAATCACATGATCTATTCCATATTGATGTCGGATTGCATGCATTCCGTCTCTAAGAGTTACATCTTGAATATATAGCTTATTCATGAGTTGAGTTTAATTAATTCTTCAGCTGTTCCCATAGCAGCAGAAGTCATAATATCTAAGTTTCCTGCATAAGTTGGTAAGTAATGTCCAGCGCCCTCAACTTCAAGAAAAATTGATGCTTTTAAGCCTTCAAACTCACCATAGCCAGGAATTGAACATGGGTTATTAGATCCAAATCTTTCAAATTGAACTTCTTGCTTCAAACGATATCCTGGAACATATGATTGAACCCGTTTCACCATTGATTCAACACTTTCTTTTACTTGTTGTTGGTCCACAGGATCACACAAAGTAAAAACAGTATTCCTCATTAACAATGGCGGCTCGGCAGGGTTAAGTACGATGATCGCTTTTGCCCTATCTGCTCCTCCAACCTTTTCCAGCCCAAGCTTAGTTGTTTGAGTGAATTCATCAATATTAGCTCTAGTTCCAGGCCCAGCAGATCTTGAAGAAACAGACGCAACTATCTCTGCATACTTAACACTAGAAACTTGATTGACTGCTGCAACCATTGGGATAGTAGCCTGGCCACCGCATGTCACCATATTTACATTCTTTTCTTTTAAATGCTCAGTTAGATTAACCACTGGTACGCAATAAGGACCTATTGCAGCTGGAGTAAGATCTATCATTTGCTTACCATCATTAATAATTAAATCGTGGTGATGTTTGTGAGCGCCGGCAGAAGTAGCATCAAAAAATATTTCAGTATCTTGATACTCTTTCATTTCCATAAAGCCCTGTAAACCCGCCGAAGAAATTGGAATATTGTGGGATTTAGCCATTGCCAAGCCTTCGGACTCTGGATCTATACCAATAACTCCATTTAGCGATAAAGACTGTGAGGTTTTAATAATTTTTAACATTAAATCTGTACCGATATTCCCAGATCCAATAATTGCACAGTTAATTTTACTCATAATTAGATAAAGTTAATTTCACAAGTTCCAACACCCTTGAGTTCTAGAGAAAAATTATCGCCCGCTCTTGCCGGCTCTAGAGGCACCAGCGATCCAGATAAAATAAATTCTCCTTTTAGCAATGGGATATCGTATTCTCCTAAAGTATTGGCTAGCCATGCAACTGCTTCTGCAGGATGACCTTGAACGGCGGAACCAAAGCCAGATGATAAAAATTCTCCATTCTTATAGACAATTACTTCCAGTTCGTCCATTGGAAATTTCTCAGGAGAAGATGATCCATCTCCTAGTACAAAAATTCCACAAGAAGCATTATCAGCTATAGTGTCTTGAATTTTAATCTTCCAATCATCAATTCTAGAATCCACAATCTCAAAGCATGGGACAATCTTTTCAGTAGCCAAGATGACATCTTCCTTAGTTATTCCTGGTCCTTGAATGTCTTCTTTTAAAATAAATGCAATTTCAGCTTCTGCTCTTGGCTGAATTAAAGAATCCACAATTGAAAAATTAGATTTATTTTTAACTTGCATTTCATTAGTTAAAAAACCAAAGTCTGGCTGGTTAACTCCAAGCATCTCTTGCACAACTGAGCTTGTAACGCCTATTTTTTTTCCAATAACCTTTTCGCCTTGATCCTCTCTTAATGAAAGAAATTTACGAGATATTTGATAGGCATCATTGATATTGATTTCCTCATATTTTTCAGAGAGGGGTTGAATTGTTTCTTGATTTTTTAAAGCTAAGAAAAGTTCTGATGCTATCTCATTAATAGTATTTAAATTCATAAGCTAAGCCGATAAAAAATTAATACATGCCTGGTTAAAAATTTTCTCTTTTTCAATCATTACCCAATGACCACACTGGCTAAAAAGCATAATCTGAGCATTAGGGCAATTTTCACCAAGCTTCATCGCTCCAGATACAGGAATAAATTGATCATTTATCCCCCAAAAAGCAAGGATTGGATGGTTAATTTTAGCAAGATCTTTTTCCATGTTTGGAATTTCCATTGAAGCTAAAACTTGAGAATTCATTAATGGCAGTATTTCCATTCTCTCGGAGACCATTTCATCGTTAATAATTGAGGGATCATATGGGAAAAGCGCAAGCAGACCCTCTATTTTTTCTTGATTCATATCTCCACCCAAAAAATCAGAAAGAAGTTTTTGTATACCTGGCATCGTGTTATAGGTATCTTGGTCCTCAACGCCACCGGGAGCCATTAGTATTAACTTCTCTACTCTTTCAGGATGACTCAAAGCCAAACCTAAAGCCAATGCCCCACCCAGACTGTTACCGATTAAAGAAAATGACTGAATCCTTAATGCATCGAGGAGTTGAATTATTTTGGTATTAAAATAGTCAAGTGAATAAATTTCATTTTCTGGTTTACTCGAAAAGCCATATCCAGGAAGGTCTGGCAAAATAACTCTAAATCCCGCTTCTTTTAAAGCTACAAAATTATTTTTGAAATTGGTATGCCCAGAAGCACCGGTTCCACTGCCATGTAATAAAACCACCACATCCCCATCTCCCTCGTCATAATAATGAAACCTAAAGTCATTCTCGACTTCTAAAAAGGAGCCTTGAGGTATCATAAAACTAAATCCTGGTAAGAGTTAATGGCAAACCATCTATTGGTCTAGGCAGATGTACATGCATGAATGCAGGATCATAATTAGGCCTGAGATTCACTTTGTAATTTTTTAATAATCTAAATAAATAAAGCTTTGCATTCATCATAGCAAAATGCATACCGATGCACTTATGTGCACCTCCACCAAATGGTACATAATTAAAACCATGTTTTTTATGCTCAGCTCTTTCGGGTGAAAACCTCAAAGGATCAAACTCTAATGGATTTGACCACCATTCTTCCATCCGATGAGTGAATGGCGGGCTCAGCATCACTACGGTATTTGCGGGAATATCATAACCGGCAACATTAACATCCCTAGTTGTGCGTCTATTTAAAATCATCACTGATGGATAGAATCTTAAGGTTTCTTGAAAAACATATTCAGTCAAGGTCATTTCTGCCATGTCTTCAAATGAGGGCATTTCATTGCTCACACTAAAAATTTCACTACGAAGCTTTTCTTGCCACTCAGGATTTTTACCCAAGTAATAAAGAATATTGGTCAATGCGCTAGTTGTGGTATCAAATGCAGCAAATAATAAAAATGCCATGTGCCCATCAATATCAATATCATCCAGGTACTCTCCGTTTTCATCTTGTGCATTACAATATCTTGTGAACATGTCTTGAGCATCAGAGCCTCTTCTTTTGGGGATATTAGAAATAAAAAATTCCCGCAGCTCTTGACGAGCTTGCATAGATTTTCTGAATTTTAAAAATGGAAGATCGTAAGGCAAGATAGTTACTAGCCCCTCGTTGATTGTAGAAAATAGATAATTAAGCCTTTGGGCTTCAGGACTTTTTTCATCTAAACCTATGAAGACTCGTGCTGCAACATCCATTAATGTTTCTTGGATATTGTCATAAAACACAAATTCTTCTTCAACTGGAAGCGCTTGAATACGTCGCTCTTGGATAGGAATCAACATATCTACATATGTCTTAAGTGCATCTGTCTTGAAAGCTGGTTGAGATGCTCTTCTTGTTTTTTTATGTTTTTTATCATCTCGAAGCAACATACCCTCTGGGTATAGAGTGCCCAATGAGCTTGCATAACCGCCAGCAACACTAAAATTACCCTTAGGATCAAACAAAGCTGCTTCATTAAATTCTGGTCCAAGACACATCAAAACTCTTTGATTACGAACCATGTCAAGCCTAGAAACAGGCCCATATCTATCATAGTGCTTGTTACACATTGCCACGGTATCTTTGACAAGCTCTACTGTTTTACCAAGAAAAGGCCATCCATACTGGCCGGGAAACATAGAAAGATCTCTGTTGTCTGGTGGCAATTTACTAATGTATTCCATGGTCTAATTCATTATGAATTTTTTTGGACTAATTTCCACCAATAATTTGGGAAAAATCTTCTAATCCTCGTTGCATACAATGCATCCGGTGTCGGATAGCATATTACCTTGTCAGTTAAAATGTCTCTCTCAATGGCACTAACTACATCCTCGGGGTTATTTAATTTTCCGCCCATGACAGATTTTTTTATTGATTGAGGTGCATCTGTCTCATCCACAAATCTCATCAAAGGGGTATCAGTTATCGCAGGACAGACCAGCATTACCCTAATATTTGTTTCTTCAAGCTCCTTAGCTAAAATTTCTCCATACATGTTTACCGCGGCTTTTGAGGCACTATATGCTGACATATGCTCAACTGGGCAGGTACCAGCAATAGATCCAAATAAAATGATTTGCCCAGAGTCTCTCTCCATCATTTGAGGTAAAACATTTGCCACAATATTTACAGTGCCTTCGTAGTTAATTCTCATTAATTGATTGATTGATTCTGCCGATAGATCAGCCACTCTGCCTAAGGGCATTATTGCCCCTGCATTTGTAACTCTATCAATTGAACCTAGTTCTGACTGAACTCTCTGAACCATTGTTTTCACAGCATTTGAATCAGATAAATCACATGGAAAAATAGAAATATTATTTGATTCCTGTTTAAGCGAGTTTAATCCTTCTTCATTAATATCCACCGCTGCAACATGCACGCCATCGGCTGCTAATCTTTTTGAAGAAATTCTACCCATGCCGCTTGCGGCCCCAGTAACCAAGGCAACTTTCATATCATTCATTCTTCTCCCCTTCTTTTAAATCCTTTTTAGCTTAAACCATTCTATACCTACTTGTAGGAATTACTTCTATCTTTTTAAAATCTATAAATTTCTCACAACTGCTCATCATTACCTTACTATTTTTTGCTAGCAGCTCAGGATTATTCTCTGCATCATAAAATACTTCGGGATCTGACATGGCCTCATATGGAAAGCACTCCTCAATGATTGCAATGAAGGCTGGAGATGACTTTTGCAATGGTCTAACCACTGAATTTTGTACATAAATAAAATTAGACTGAGTTTCTATAGCAATTTTTGTATGGTGTTTGGTCCAATGTTCGAACCAATCGAATGTACACATCGTTTCTGGTTTTTCTAAAAAAACAACTTGTGAAAAACCTTCTGACCTTAAACCCAAAGGGCTTTTTTTAACGTCATCTAGGATAACTGACTCACTCACAACAAAACCATGAATTTTTTTTGCAACTTTATGCAAGTGATCTTCAAATGTGTGTGCTAAAAAGTAACTTTGGACTTTAAGAAAAATTACTGCATTCGGTGCAGGGGGGTAATTTGATTGCGCTAAACCGTTTGCTGGCTCAACATCAGCATCTGCAATGTTGATTTGGAGTTCTGTAACTAAGCCATCAAGATCTTTGGTTAAATTGCTGAGCAGAGACTCTTTAAAATTTTCAAGACTATCATCATCCTTTTTCCAAAGTTGATAGACTAATTTTTCCATCTAAGCTCTTTGAGACGATGCTGAAATCACTTCCCCAGTCATATACGAAGAAAGATCTGATGCAAGGAACAATATAATATTAGCTATTTCCCAAGGCTCAGCCCCTCTTCCATATGCCTCTTTTGATTCTAATTCAGCTATTAACTCATCTGAACTTGTTTTGGATAAGTGTGGATTCATGGCTAGGCTTGGAGCAACTGCATTAATCCTGATTCCATAATCTACCGTTTCCAATGCAACGCATCTTGTTAAAGCCATTACTCCAGCCTTTGCAGCTGCATAATGAGATTGACCTGCTTGTGCTCTCCAACCTAAAACAGATGCATTATTGACGATTACTCCCTGAGTATTTTTAAGTATAGGAATGGCAGCTCTCATAATTTTCATGGCTCCATTAAGTGTGACGTCCATTACAAGATTCCAAGCATCGTTAGTCATATTCTCCAGAGTAGACTCGCCTCCCAGCCCAGCATTGTTAACTACTCCATTTAATGTTGAGTAGCTGGTGATAGCCTTTTTAAACATTGACTCTATCTCCTCATCTTTTGTTACATTGCAAAGACATCCATTTACTTCGCCCATATCTAATTTGCGCAAACTCTGTATGGCTTCATCAAGCCTGCCTTGATGCACATCAGAAATAAAAATATTTGCTCCCTCTTCAACAAATCGCTTAGCAGTTGAAAAGCCAATACCTGAACCAGCCGCAGCAGTGATTAGAATATTCTGATCTTTAAAAAGATTTTTTCCTTCTGGATATTTTGGATTCATTAAATTATTCATTGGCAATTCTCTAAAATGGTAACGTTTGCTTGCCCCCCACCCTCACACATGGTTTGCAAACCGTATTTAATATTATCTCTTTGCATGTTGTGTACCATGGTTGTCATTAGTCTTGCACCAGTTGCGCCAAGCGGATGCCCAAGAGCTATTGCGCCTCCGTTTATATTTATTTGACTCATCGGGTATTCCATTTCTTTTTGCCAAGCCATGGCTACGGAAGCAAACGCCTCATTGATTTCAACGAGCCCAATGTCGTTAAGTTTGATGCCCGATTTTTTAACTGCATACTCAGTTGCTGGTATGGGTGCGGTAAGCATCCAAATAGGATCATCGGCTCTGACACTGATGTGAGCTATTCTGGCTAAAGGCGATAAGTTATGCTCTATAAGAATTTTTTCTGAGACAATTAAAATAGCCGAGGATGCATCTGCATTCTGCGAAGAAATCGCTGCAGTGATGTCATGTCCCTCGATTAACGGATTTAAAGAGGCCATTTTTTCCAATGAAGTTTCGGCTCTCGGGGTCTCATCAATTGAGAAATCCCCGACAGGTACAATTTCGTTATTAAACAGCCCCTTTTCAATGGCATTGATTGCTTTTTGATGGCTTTGATAAGCATAATTTTCCATCTCCAATCTGGAAATCTTCCATTTTTCAGCAATCATCTGAGCAGAATTAAACTGACTAACTTCTTTGTTTCCATATCTTTTAACCCAGCCTTTTGATCCGGAAAATGGATCTGAAAAACCCAATGCTTGCCCAGCTAACATGGCATAGGATATCGGTATCAAATTCATATTTTGCACACCTCCAGCAACTATCACGTCAGAGGTACCAGACATAATGGCTTGAGCAGCAAAATGAACTGCTTGTTGCGATGAACCACATTGACGATCAACGGTTGTGCCTGGAACATGCTCAGGCAAACCAGCAGCTAACCAACAGGTTCTAGCAATATCTCCAGCTTGTGGCCCTACCGTGTCCACACAACCAAAAATAACATCCTCAACTAATCCAGGATCCAGTGGAACCTGATCAAAAGTAGCAGAGAGAACAACAGCACCTAAATCAGCTGGATGCATGGAGGATAAGGCGCCTTTCTTTTTACCTATAGGAGTTCTTAAAGCGCTAACAATAAATGCATCTTGCATATTTTATTTCTCCTAAAAAGTATACAAAACACCAAGCTCTTCACTTGATGATGATAATGTTTTAAAAATTATATCTTGCTGTATATCTTCGTTACCCCAACATGCCATCATAGACCAAGCCTTTCTCATGTATATATGAAGATCCATCTCCCAGGTGTAACCCATGGCACCATGTGCTTGAATGCTATTTTTGCATGCTAATTCTGCGGCACGTGAACACATAAACTTAGCATGAGCGCAGTGCAATAGTAATTTTGAGTTATTATCAGATAAAGAATGAGCAGCTCTGTAAACAGCAGGTTTTGCAAACTCTATGGCCACTGCAACATCAGCTAGCATATGTTTAACCGCTTGAAACGAACCAATTGGCTTACCAAATTGAGTTCTATCCAGCACATATGCAGAACTTAAATCTATCATTTTTTGAGCCAATCCAATCAATAAAGCTGCTGTCATTAAAGACCCTCTTGCAGATACTGCTGCATTTAATTCTGCAAAGTTTTCATTTGAAGATATCGAATCGTTAATTGAATTTATTTTATATAGCTCTCTAGATGGATCATTGGATGTAATTTTTTCAAGATCCATATTCTCTTTAGATATGAATTTGCATTCAGATTCATCTAAGAGAATTAATCCAGCTGAATCTTTTGCAAACAAAGGATTAGGAGCTAAGGGATGAGCAAAAGAAATATATTTTGTTCCAGCTTCATAGAGATCTTCAATCGCTTCAGCAATATTTTGAGGCAGGATAGAGATTAAATCATTGACTAAAAAAGTTTGCTCTGCGGCTGGTTCTGGTAATCCAGCATAACCCATCTCTTCAACCATTAATGTTAAAGTCACTTGATCGATACCTAAACCACCTTTCTCTTCAGGAAGATTAGAGCTCAAAATACCCAAATCAATTAAATTACTCCACCTATCTTGATTGAAAGGCTTCTTTATCTCCCAACCCTCTCTTATTGATTCAGGAGTACATTCATCTGTTAAGAAAGATTTGATAGCTTCTTTAAATTGGATTTGATCTTCTGTAAAAATAAAGTTCATTTTTTACCTGGGCAGTCCTAACAATCTTTCGGCGATAATGTTTTTTTGAATTTCATTTGTGCCAGCATAGATTGGTCCAGCATATGAAAACATGAAACCCTTAATCCATTTTGCTGCATCATTTTGAGAATCTTCTGATAGTTCAGCACTTGCGCCTAAAATTTTTAATGCTGTTTGATGCATCATATGATCAAGCTCAGACCAAAAAATCTTACCTAAACTTGACTCTGAACCAATAGAGCCGCCAGCAAGCATTTTTGAAGCAGTATGATAAATGCTTAACGCATAAGACTCTGATTGAACCCAGGCCTCTACAACTTTGGCCTGAATCATTGGAGAGCATTGATCCTGTTTTTCTAGGTAAAGTTTAATTAATTTTGCAGCTGTTTGTTGAAAGCGAGCCGGGCTTCTGAGCATGAGGCCTCTTTCAAATCCAGCTGTTGCCATTGCAATTTTCCAACCCTCACCATCGCCGCCAATAAGATTTTCCACAGGAACCTCCACGTCGTCAAAATATATCTCAGCAAAGCCAGGCTCACCATCTAGTTGAGGTATGGGTCTCACAGTAATTCCAGGCAAATCTAATGGGACTAATATAAAAGATAAGCCTTTATGCCTTTCAGAGTCCAAGTCTGTTCTAAATAAACCAAAGGTCCAGTCAGCATAGGCTGCTCTTGATGACCAAGTTTTTTGCCCATTAATTTTATAACGATCGCCTTCAAGAACTGCTGTCGTTCTTATGGCTGCCATATCACTTCCAGCACCAGGCTCTGACCAACCTTGGGCCCAAATATGATCGCCAGTAGCCATGGCATTTAAAAACTTAGATTTCTGCTCATGGGTTCCAAATTCCATCAAGGTTGGACCCAATAGAAACACTCCATTTTGATTGACTCTAGTTGGAGCTTCAGCGCGATAATATTCCTCTTCAAATATCAACCATTGAATTAAGTCTAATCCTCTGCCTCCATATTCTTGGGGCCAAGTAACCATTGACCAATTTCCTTGATTAAGCGTTCTCTCCCATTCTCTATGTTGCTCAAAGCCCTCCTTCGTATCCAATGATAAAAGAGGAGTTTGAGGAACATTGCTCTCTAACCAAGCACGCACCTCATCACGGAAAGTATTTTGCTCATTTGTAAAATTAATGTTCATCTTTAAAATCTGCATCTCTTTTTTCAACAAATGCATCTCTGGCTTCTTGGGAGTCCCTAGATTTATATAACTCTAAAGTAAATGTTTGCTCTGACTTGTAATGTTCATCAACATTACCATTTTCGATTTCATTTAATGCTTTTTTAGCTAAGTTCATGGCTATAGGGCTCTTTGAAGCTATGTCATGGGCAATAACTAATGCTGCTTCACGCACAGACTCTAGGTCTGGATGCAAAGATTCAATCGAGCCATATTCATAAGCTCTTTGAGCAGAAATGGGTTTTCCAGTAAACATCATTTTTCTAACTGCCTGGAGTGGGAAGAGTCTGCTTAAATGCGCTCCACCACCCAAGGCACCTCTATCAATTTCAGGTAAGCCAAAATAAGAATCCTCGGTTGTCAAAACAATGTCAGAAGCTCCAGCAAGCAAAATGCCCCCTCCAAGAACAAAGCCATGACAAGCTGATATTACAGGAACATTTGAAACATGGATTGCTCTTGCTGTTTTCCAACAACCATCATTAACATCTGTAATTTTTGTTGGATCCTCCTGTAACTCTTTGATATCTGCACCCGCACAAAAACCTTTGCCCCTCGCTGATATTAAGATTACCCTGACATCATTGTGATGAGCAAGATTATCAATGTTAGTTGCTAAATCTAGCCATTCAATTGATGTTAATGCATTAACGGGAGGGCAATCTAAAATTATTTCAGCAACATAATCACTTATAGAGGTTTCAACACTCATAATTTCTCCTCAATCTTTTTAAAATTGTTAGCTGCAATATTAAATTCTTTCATGATTTGATCAATGAGCTCCTTGCATGAAGGAAGATTAGTTATGATTCCTGCAACTTGACCCGATGGCATGGCCCCCTCGTTAGGAGATCCCTCTACCATTGCCTTTTGAATTATTGCCGGGCTATTAGCCGACATAATTGATTGTGAAATGGTTAAATCATCTCCTTTAAGCATGGCAATAAACGATTTAAATAAATCGCCAAAAGATGCTTTAGTTATTTGCTTATACTTCCAAGCAGAAGTTATTGACATAAGAAATAATGAAATGGGGTTAGAGCGATCTATTTTTTCTATGTATTTATTAAAAATCAGTCGGTGAGACAGTCCATCAAATTTTTTAGTTATTTTAATTTCATCTATCCCGGCTGAAATGTAAGCTTCCTTAGTTTTGCCTGGAACCGGGCTTTCTTGAGTCATCATAAAACGAGTCCCCATAGCTATACCGCATGCACCCCATGCAATAGAGGCAGCCAATCCAGATCCATCGCGGAAACCGCCTGCAGCAACCACTGGTATATTGACACTCTCAAGAACAGAACTTAGTAACAAAGTTGTCGGCGTTGATCCGGTATGCCCTCCACCTTCTGAACCCTGAATCACAAGGGCATCAGCGCCAAGTTGCTCTGCCTTAATCGCATGTTTAAGAGCACCAACAGTAGGTATGCATATAATTCCTTGTTCTTTAAAAGCTTTTATATACTCAGGAGTTGGGGACCTTGAATAACTCACAGCTTTAATTTTTTTATCTAAAACTGCTTGAACAATCTTATCAGCTCCTGGTTGAAACATATGAAAATTTACGCCAAAGGGTTTATCAGTCAAGCTCAGCGTTTCCTCTATCATATCTATTGCCTCTTCAGGACCGGCTGTGGCCAATGCTAAGAACCCGAAAGCGCCAGCATTTGAGGAAGCAGCAACTAACTGAGGCATAGCAACCCAACCCATTGCTGTTTGAATGATTGGGTATTCACAACCGAGAATGTCTGTTAACTTATTAATGATTCCTCTCTTCTATTTTTTGCTTTTTTTTAAAGAAGACTTATTGGCTGTTTTTTTTGGTGCAGTTTTTTTGGTTTTTGACCGCTGTGATTTAGCCATTTTCTTTGCATCAAATCCTGACAAAACATTGCCAGTAGTCAAGTCATTATGAGCATGAGAAAAATGATGCCAAGCAAATGCAGCCTCCATGCCATTGCGTTTCCCTTGAAGATCTTCAACATGATTGATTGCTTGTTTAGTAAGCGTTAATCCCAGTCTTGGCATTGCAGATATTTTTGTTGCCATCTCCATTACCGAGGATTCAAGATTCTCTATAGGAACTACTTTATTAACCATACCCATTTCATAGGCTCTTGATGCAGACATTCTCTCTCCAAGAAATAAGAATTCTTTCGCAATTCTTGGATTTAATTCATATGGATGAGCAAAATATTCAACCCCTGGGATTCCCATTCTCACCACAGGGTCTGCAAAGAACGCATCCTCAGATGCGACTATCAGATCACACACCCATGCCAGCATGCACCCACCGGCAACGCAGGCTCCATGAACCATAGCAATTGTTGGTTTTGGTATATCTCTCCAACGCCTACACATATTTAAGTAAACTTCTTGCTCCCTTACATACCAAAACTCTCCACCAGGTTTATTGGTATGGTCATACCACATGGATTTTCGATCATACTCCACATCAACATCCCGCCCAGGCGTTCCAATATCATGACCTGCTGAAAAATGCTTTCCATTTCCTTTCAAAACAATGACTTTGATCTCATCATCATCAACAGCTCTTTTAAAAGCCTTATCTAAGTCATAAGTCATCTTGCCATTTTGTGCATTATTGTATTCAGGTCTATTCATAGAAATGATGGCAATCCCATCTTTCTTTTTGTATGTGATTGTAGGTTTGCTTCTAGGCATATTGTTATTCTCCAAAAATTGAGTTGCGCATACCATGAGGGTCAAGAACCTCTCTAATACAAGATAGCTCTTCACTAGTAGGCAATGGTGTGGTCTCATCTGAGCTAATAATTAAATCAAAACCAGTATTTTCAATAACCTCATCAACGCTCACACCTGGATGCAAACTAAGCAGCTGAAGATTGTTATTAGCTCCGTTAAAATCAAAAACGCCAAGGTTGGTTACCACAAGCTTGATTTCAAACTTCCCATTTGATAATTCTTTATTTTGATACCCCATTCCAGAAACCATATCTACTTGGTCTTTCACAAAAGTTTTTACAGAATGATTGGGTATAAAAATAGAGTTTTTATGATTAATAAAGTTTCCTGGAAAACCTCTTACCCCAAGAAGTTGTACTTTGGGAGAATTATAATCACCTATGGCGCTAATGTTTGTCTGTCCTAACGAGTCTATTTGTGTTGGCGTGACCATGGCATGCCTTTTGCCACCCCAAAGATTCTCAAACACACGACTATAGCTCATATAGCCCTCAACCTGATCATGAGAAATATCTCTTTTACCCATTGGTGCTGGACTTGAAATCAAATAAGTTTCACCGTCAGTCATCATTAAATCTGGGTTGTGAGTAAGCTTAGCTAAACCTGCGGCAATTCTTGGGATCAAACCTATTCCAGTGGCAAGTATTTCTCCCTCTCCTTCCCAGGCTTTCGAAGAAGCGCTAATACAAATTTCTGCTAATGAAATGGATTCTGACATTTTAAAACTGTGGTAAAGGTATGCTTAGGATTGCTTCTGACCCACCAACTGAGTCAATGTACTCTTGATGAGTCTTGTTTAAATATTTGGAGCTATATTCATCAAAGGATTTTGCCGCTTCAGAATATTCTTTAAGGTGTTTCATATCAAAACCATAGTTTGGTGCGCAAGAAGTTGGATGAGCGCCGCAAGGTGCATGTAAAACTCCTGTCACAAGGCTTCTTTCAAACCTATTAAAAATTGCGCCATCCTTGCCCCCCAATTCTTGAGTAGACACAACCTCCTCAGATGATACAAAAGTTTTGCTAGCAGCTCTTGCAAAAAGCTCATCAAAGAATGGGTCAGGTCCAACTATCTGAGTATTACCTTTTTCATCAGATTTATTTACATGTATTAAAGCAACATCAAGCTTAAGAGCTGGCATTGCAATAAGTTTTTCGGCGTCAGAATATGGAGAAGAAACATACTCTAATTCCGGATTATGAGTTAAAACATCTGTGCCTAGACCAACCCGAGTCGGTAGAAATGGCAAGTTCATGGCTGCCGCTCTCAATCCCCATTGCACCATGCCTTCGTCTAGTTCCATAACTTCAATTTCATTTTTTTGTCTTGCCTGCCTAAAGTGAGATTCGAGGGGAATCATATCCAATGATACGAAGCCAAAAATTAATTTTTTAATTTTTTTGTGTGCACACAGTAAGCCAACATCAGGACCTCCGTAGCTAACGACAGTTAAATTCTTGATCTCTGATTTGCATATTTCTCTGATCAATGACATCGGTTTTCTCCGAGCACCCCATCCACCGACACCAATGGTCATTCCATCAGAGAGTTGATCAACAAAATCTTGATATGAAACTAATTTATCCATTTCTAATTTTCTGGAGGTGAAAAGGCATGGCCCCAGAAGCTTGGTATCTTGCTCTTTTGCATCTCAAAATTATCCCAGTTAACTTGCCATCCATCATAGCCAAATTCCAAATCAAAACCAGAAGGAGTCTGCATATAAAATGAAACCATCATATCGTTTGAGTGCCTGCCTAGCGAAGAAGATATATGGATATTATTCTGCAAAGCTCTATCAAGACCATGACCCACCTCATCAATATCATTAACTTCCACCATAGTATGAATCAGTCCTGATGGCGGTATGGGAGATTCATATAAAGCAACTGTGTGATGTCTTGGATTGTCACAGTGCATAAAATTTAACTTCACTTCAGGTGCATCAGGAGCTGGCCCCATTGGAAAATTCATATAATCAGAGTCTCCAAAGCCTAATATATCTATATAGAATCTATGTGCAGGCTCTAATTCAGGTGCTGCGAAAACCACATGGCCAAAACCCAGTCCCTCTGTAATAAAGCCCTTTATGTTCTGCGTTGATACAAATGGTTCAGGTGAATCTTTACTTCCATAAGATAACTCCAACCTATTGCCTGCTGGATCAAGGAGTCCAATACACTCATCTACACATCTTAATTTTGCTATTTCATCACCCAAATCTTCATAATCAATGTTGGCTTGGTCTAGCTTAGCCTTAGCCTCGTCGAAAGCAGTCTTATCAGCTAAAGAAAAACCAGCAGCAAGAAACTTCTTTGAATCACCGGTTTTAATATGAAATCTAAAAGATTTTTCATCCATTCTAAGATAAAGATTCTCCTCATCACTCAGAGAATCATTTTTCATAAGGCCAACAACATCTTTAGCATAATCAGCCCACTCCTGCAGGTTAGTTGTTTCTACAAGCAAATAACTTAAAGATTGAATTTTCATTTTGCTTCCTCAGTAAAAAAATATATCGATATCTTATGTTTTCATTGTTAATTCTATCATTCAATTTATTTATACATAATTATTCATTTATTAATTACGAACTATCATGAAAATTGAGAAAGTATCCATTCTTGGAGATAAATTCTATAAAATAGATCTATGTCACTAATCAAAGCATTAATTCACCCGGTAACACCCTTCCAACAAAATGCACCCATCTTGTATTGTGAAGTTTCAAGAAAATGTGCCTTCATTGATCCAGGCGGAGACATAGATATTCTTTTAGGCGCAGCAAAAGATAATGAATTAATACCTGAAAAAATTTTTCTTACTCATGGACATGCCGATCATGCTGGCGCAGCTGCTGAGCTTGCAAAGATCCTTTCATTACAGATTGAAGGTCCTAACAAAGAGGATTTGTTTCTTCTTGAATCACTTGAATCTCAAGGAAAAATGTTTGGCATGGAAGCTCAGAATTGCACCCCTGATAGATGGCTTGAAGATGGAGATGAAGTACAGCTAGGTAATGAAGTCTTAAAAGTTATTTTTTGTCCAGGACACACGCCTGGACATATTGTTTTTTATCATCCTGAGTCAAAACTAGCTGCAGTTGGAGATGTTTTATTTCGAGGATCAATAGGGAGAACCGATTTGCCCAGGGGAAACCATCAAGACTTATTAGATTCAATCACTAAAAAACTTTGGCCACTTGGAGAAGAAATATTATTCATTTCAGGACATGGGCCTGTTTCTACATTTGGACAAGAAAGAAAAGACAATGCTTTTGTGGCTGATGCAATTTTGAATCAGGCTTAATCAACCCAAAGTTTAACTAATTTTCCTTCATCGTCTTTCATTGAACCAGTTACTATTAGGATGAAATCCACTATCCACCAAATACCAAAACCACCGATTGTAATGATAAATAAGATAGCAGAGGCATAACGTCTTAAAAAAAACCTATGAGCTCCTAGAGGCCAAGACAAAACTAGAAATAATAAAAATGTTGGCAGAATTCTTTTTTCTGAAATATTAATAATTTCACTCATATCGACCTCCTGCCAATCTTGAGCTCATCTTAATAACAATAGTGGTTGGTAAAATATTACAAAGAAATGCCAGTGCCTTATTTAGCAATCCTGGCACCCAAACACTTTTACCATTCATCAATGCTTGCACAGCTCCAATGGCGACAGTCTTTGAATCTTTTTTCATAAAAGCTGGAACTTTATCCATAGCATCTTGCATTCCACTGGCGGAATGAAACTCTGTGACAGTAAATCCTGGACATACATTTGTAGCAGTAATGCCATGAGAGCGATAATTAATATTAATTGCATCTCCAAATCTATTCACAAAAGTTTTAACAGGACCATAAAGGGCTCCCCAGCCAGATGAAGGCGGTGCGAAAGAGGCAAGGGAAGATACCATCATAATTTTTCCATGTTTTTGCGCCAGCATGGATGGAATAAATTTTTTTGTAAGAGCTACAACTGCAATGCCTAATACTCTGAGAAATTTTTCTTCCTCGTCCTCGTCAGTTTCATGAAACTTTTTATTGATACTGTAACCAGCATTATTTATCAAGATTTCAACAGTGTAATTACTATCTCTGCAGAAATTATAAATTTTTTCTGGGGCTGAGACTTCAGCTAAATCTGCTACTACATAATCACATTGAATATCAAATTCCTCTTTCAATAAGATAGATATGTCTCTAAGCCTATCCTCTCTTCTTGCTGTAAGAATAATATTGTTGCCAAGTTTGGCAAGTTCTTTAGCAATTTCCAAACCTATACCAGCAGTTGCTCCAGTCACTAGCGCGTATTTATCATTCATAAAATCTCCTTAATTATTTCAAAAATCTCTAATTTTTAATCTTAGTTCATATGGAACTGGACCAGTTTGATCATGTGCACGCTTAATAGCTATAACTTTATCAAGACGCTCAGAGCTCATTGGCGCAATTTTTCTTTTATTCATATCAATATGACCCTCAACCGTTTCATACATTGCTGAAATAATTCCATCTTTATCAAATAAAGCACCTATCATATGAAACAGCTTTTCGTTTACGTTATAAAGCCTAAATGCAGGAAATACTTGATCGCCTAGTAAGAATTCTTTTTTGAACCTGTAGTTATCTTCAAGTGTAAAGCTGGAAAATCCACTTTTAAGATATTCATCATTAAAGCCAAAGTCTTGGTTGGTAAATTCCCACCCCTGCTCAAATACTTCCTTAATAAAATTTACATTCATATGGCCGTTAAAATCACACATTTCTTTTGTCACCTCTACGGTCTTACCAATATATGGAAATAAATTCTTCATATTTTACTATTAATTATTTAAAAGATTGGATTGTGGAGAAGTGGAAGTAAATTTGCAAATCAAAAATTATGTCTTTGCATTGATATTAAGTACAATGACAATCATCACCCCGTTGATTATATTTTTAAAAATTTGGAAAAAACCTCTCAACCAAAAGATCAAAGAGCCATAATTGTTTCAATTGATCTATTAAGATCTCAGCAAGAACATCTAGAACAATTTAACTCTAATGAATTTATTGAGCTTGCTAAATCGTCAGGATTAAAAGTTGAGCATCATATTTTTTCTAAGCAAAACTTTGTAGCGGCCAGTCATTTCCTTACTAAGGGCAAGGCTGATGAGCTAAAACATATCGTCGAATCAGAAAATATTAAGCTGGTTGTTTTAGATTGTGAGCTCTCGCCCTCTCAAGAAAGAAATTTAGAAAAATTATTATGTGCGCGAGTGTTAGATAGAACAGGTCTTATCTTGGATATTTTTGCAGCCAGAGCTCAAAGTGATATCGGAAAACTACAAGTGGAACTTGCTCAACTAAGCTTTCTGTCCACTCGATTAGTTAGAGGCTGGAGTCACCTTGAAAGACAAAAAGGAGGAATAGGTTTAAGAGGCCCTGGGGAAACTCAACTTGAAACTGACAGAAGATTGATAGGAAACAGAATTAAACAACTCAAAAAAAGATTAGATAAGCAGCACAATCAAAAAAATTTAAATAGATACTCCAGAAAAAAAGGTACAAACAAATTAGTTGCTTTGGTTGGGTATACAAATGCTGGAAAAACTTCGCTATTTAATTTATTAACAAAGGGCGGTCTTGACGCTGAGGACAAATTATTTGCAACATTGGATACTACAACAAGACGCTCAAACTTTAAGTTTCAAACTCCAGAGACAGTGCTTTTTTCGGATACTGTTGGATTTATATCTAATCTTCCAACCAAATTAGTTGAATCCTTTAAAGCTACCCTGGATGATTTGGCATCTGCCGATCTTTTAATTCACGTCATTGATGCGGCTGACCCTAATAGAGATATTAAAATCAAAGAAGTGGATTTAATTCTTGAGGAATTAGGTGTTACTTCCATGCCGCAAATTAGAGCATTAAATAAAATTGATTTAATGAAAAATGAAGATATATGGCCAGCAAATAATCTTTATCCTGAGGTCAAAATATCAAGTGTTACTGGAGAGGGGCTTGAAGATTTAAAAAACATAGTTTCCGAGAGCCTATTTGGGAATCTTCTATCAGGATGGGTTCAATTTTCTCCCATTCAGGCATCGGTTCGTTCAAAGTTATTTGATTCTGGATGCATCATAGAAGAAAAACTAGATTCTAGAGGGCAATATCAATCATTGGTTTCAATTTCACAAAGCATGCTTGAGCAATTTGAAGAAATTGAAGTTTTCAAGAATTTGAAGCCCTCTCATCTTTAAAAAGAATGTCCAAACCATGCCTCGTCAACAAAAACTAATAGATGCAATCATAATAGGTGGTGGACATAATGGTTTGGTCTGTGCCTACTATTTGGCAAAAAAAGGTTTAAAAGTAAATCTCTACGAAAAGAGATCTATTGTAGGAGGTGCTGCAGTAACTGAGGAGTTTCATCCTGGATTTAGAAATTCGGTCGCAAGTTATACAGTTAGTCTTTTAAATCCAGCAATCATTCAAGAAATGAATCTTAAGGAATATGGGCTAGAGATTGTAAAACGCCCTATCTCAAATTTTCTTCCATTAGATCAAACAACTTATTTAAAACTTGGTGGGGGATTGGAAAGAACACAAGAAGAGTTTAGAAAATTTTCTAAAAAAGATGCTGAGCAATTACCTGAATATTATGATCGACTTGAAGCTGTTGCTGATGTTCTTAGAGATCTTTCAATTAAAACACCGCCAAATCCAAAACAAGGTTTAAGGGCTGCTTTGGATACAGCATTACAACTTTGGCCTATAGCCACCAAAGGTAATCAAGTGCACAAAGATGTTTACAATCTTCTTACTAAAAGTGCTCGCTCATTTCTTGATTCATGGTTTGAAAGCGAGCATGTGAAAGCTGCGTTTGGCTTTGATTCAATCGTTGGAAATTTTGCTAGCCCAGATACACCTGGCTCAGCCTATGTTTTATTGCATCATGTGTTTGGAGAGGTTGATGGGGAGAAAGGAGCTTGGGGGCATGCCATGGGCGGCATGGGTGCAATTACTCAGGCCATGGAAAAAGCATGCAGAGAAAAAGGGGTGAAAATCTTTACTGACGCTTCTGTAAACAAGGTAATTATTGAGAATGGTGTTGCTAAAGGCATTCAACTTGAGAATGGTGATCTTATTAAAGGTAAAAGAATAGTCTCTAACCTCAATCCAAAATTGCTTTACAAGAAGTTGATATCAGAAAATGAGCTAGATCCAGAGTTTAATCGCAGCATGGATGGTTATAAGTGCGGATCAGGTACTTTTAGAATGAATGTTGCTCTTTCAGAATTACCAGATTTTCTTGCATTGCCTGGCAAAGAAATGGCTGAACATCATCAAAGCGGAATTGTCATAGCACCAACGCTAGATTATATGGATAAAGCCTATTTAGATGCTAAAAGTGATGGGTGGTCTAAAGAGCCAATCATAGAAATATTAATTCCCTCAACTCTGGATAGCTCTTTAGCTCCAGAGGGTAAGCATGTTGCATCTTTATTCTGTCAACAATTCTCTCCGGCCCTGCCAGATGGTTCATCTTGGCATGATCACAGGTTGTCTGCAGCTGATACTATTATTGAGACTGTAACAAAACATGCTCCAAACTTTAGGGAATCAATTTTAGGAATGATGATTCTGTCACCTTTAGATTTAGAGGAAAAATTTGGGCTTATTGGAGGTGATATTATGCATGGACAAATGTCCCTAGATCAATTGTGGGCAGCTCGCCCCTTGATGAATTATGGAAACTATAGAGGACCATTAAAATCCCTTTATATGTGTGGCTCAGGAACTCATCCCGGTGGAGGTGTTACAGGCCTTCCCGGAAAAAATGCAGCCAGAGAAATTTTAAAAGACGGATAAACTTAAACGGAAGACGTCTTGGGCTCCAAAGTTGCAAAATAATCTTTAGCTTTTTCAATCACTTTTGGTGCCAGCCAAACTGATGAAACTAATGTTGGTATTGCCATAAATGCAAATGACAGATCAATTACAGCAATGGCTGTCTTTACAGGTATTACTGCAAAGACTACAACAAAGAAAACAATGACCCACTGATAAACTTTTACTCCTTTTTTACCAAATAAAAATTGTGCGCAAGCGGAGCCATAAAATGAATAAGTAAAGATGGTGCTGGCTCCAAAGCTAACTACGCAAGCAAGTAAAATTGCATATCCAACGGGGCCAAGAAGAACACTGAATGCTTCAGCAGTTAATTTAACACCCTCAACACCTGAGTCTACATTTAACCAAACGCCTGAAATGATAATTAATAATGCAGTCGAGGTGCACATTATCAAAGTATCAAAAATAGGTCCAAGCATGGCAACTAAACCTTGTTTAACTGGATTTGAGGTCTTGGCAGCACCATGAACTAGTGACTCCGTTCCAATACCTGCCTCATTAGAATGAGCGCTTCTTTTAACACCCATAATAATTACAGCAATAACACTTCCTCCCGCGACTGCAGAGCCTGTAAAAGCATCTTTGATAATAATTTGAAATGCAGGAATGACTTCATCAAAATTTAATAATAACGCAACCATGATAGAGCCAAAATATAAGATGCTCATTGAAGGCACAAGCCATTGAGAGACTTTTGCTATTCTTACTAAGCCACCAAAAATTATAGCTCCAGTGACTGCAGCTAAAACTATTCCAGCTATTAAATTAAAGTATTTGAAATCAAATATAGGTACAGTTTCAAGCATTTGAACCATCTGGTTACTTTGAAACCCAGGTAAAGCACCAATTAAGCCAGCGGCTGCAAAAAAATATGCCAATGGCATCATTGACTTAGGCAGCGCGTTTTTAATGATGTACATAGGTCCGCTTCGAACTGTCCCATCTTCATCCACGTCTCGATACATCACAGATAAGGTACAAGTAAAAAATTTAGTTGCTATGCCAACAATTGCAGTCACCCACATCCAAAAAATTACTCCTGGTCCTCCGTAACCAATAGCAAGTGCAACGCCGGAAATATTCCCAAGACCAATGGTTCCAGATAATGCTGTAGTTAAGGCTTGAAAATGGGAAACTTCTCCAATGTCTTCTTGCTTTGAGTGCTTGCCCCTTATTAAATCAAAGGCATGACGGAGATATTTAAAAGGAGTGAGTTTTGAGAAAATAAAAAAGTATATTCCTGCGCCAACTAAAAATGGAGCATTCCACTCCCACACAAAATCAGAAAAATTTATAATAAATTTAGAGATATTAGAGATCAGATTTTCCATGGGTTTAATTTTAAAAGTATATTTCTATTGTAGAACTATCCAAAATATTCTGCATGAAAATCTTGAATGTCTGGATCAACTAAAGCATCTCTGACTTTAAGTTCTCTATATAAATTCAAGGAGTCCAAAGTTTTGCATCTACTGAGTGCAACATATGCTTGACCGGTAGCAAAAGCTCCATCCCCAAGATCAACAGAGCAACTTTCAAGGGTTAAACCTTGAGCCTTATGAATGGTAACTGCCCACCCTAATTTCAGGGGAAATTGCTTAAAAGATGAAACAACCTCTTCTTCCATTTCATCATTAAATTCATCATAGACATACCTAACTTTATTCCATTCTTCTCTCTTAACCTTATATACCTCTATGCCAACTTTTACTTTGATAACTTTCTTGTTTTTATCTGAGCAATCTATCACAACCCCAATTGTTCCATTCACCCATCTTCCATCAGGATCATTTTTGATAAACATGACTTTGGCACCTTCTTTAACACGAAGTTCTCTAGGGGCCGGCAGATCATTTTCATTGAGTTCACCTTGCTCTTTTGATTTTGCAGCAGTAGCTGGACCATCTATCAAATTTAACATCTCCTCATTAATTTGTTCGGCACGATATTTTCTTGAGGTAATAATCAATGAAGATTCGGTATTAAATTCAGGATTATGGCAGGTCTGATTAATTTTCTTGATCGAGGCTTCAAGGTTCTGGCCAAGTCGAACATTATTTAGTAAATCATAAAACTCTTTATCATCTTGTTGTCTGAAGGAGCTCTCCAATTCAAAAAAAGATGGTTTTTCAATGGCTTTAAAATTATCTGCACTAAAAAAATATACCGATTCATATCTTTCAAAAATTGCAGTTTCCTCATTCTCTTTAACTACCGGAGGTAACTGAAATAAATCACCGCAAGCAAGGACATGTATTCCACCAAATGGCTTGGATGAATTGCGATGTATTTGAAGAGTTTCCGAAATAGCATCAAGCATTGGTGCTCGCACCATAGAAATTTCATCAATAATTAGTAGCTCAAGGTTTTTTAATAATTTTTTAAAACGTGGATCCTTTGATTCTTGAATAACCGGAAAGGTATCAAAGCCAATTCTAAATGCTGAATTAATAGTACTCCCCCCAATGTTTAATGCCGCAACTCCCGTTGGAGCAACAACCATTTTTTTAAGTAAGCACTCATCTTTAACTCTCTCTATCAGAGTTGTTTTACCAGTTCCGGCTGCGCCAGTTAAATAAATAAAATGCTGAGTATCTTCATCTAGCAACTCTAAGATATCATCAAGCGTATTTTCGAATGCAGAGACAGGATTTTCTGAATTTAGTCGGCTCATGCAATTGAAAGAATAAGAGAATGTATTAAAAGATTTTAACAGCTACTCTGCTATTTAATAAATAGAAAGCCTGAAAGGCTTTAAATTGATAAGGTTTGAAAGTGCTGGCGGAGAGTGAGGGATTCGAACCCTCGATACAGTATACCCATATACCTCCTTAGCAGGGAGGCGCTTTCGACCACTCAGCCAACTCTCCGATTTTTGAACAGGAATTATAACGCTTTAAAACAAGAAAATAATGCTATCTATCAAATTCTATTTGCATACCGAATGGCAAATTATCACTTATCTTTCCATTTTGAAAAGCAATATTGCCATTGACAATAGTCATAAATATAGAGGATTTAAAACTGTGTCCTTCAAACGGTGACCATCCACACTTATATAAAATATTTTCTTTCGAAACTTCATAGGGCTTTTCATGATCTATAACAGCTAAATCAGCAAAATATCCTTCTCTGATAAAACCCCTATCTTTTACCTGAAATCTCTTTGCTATGTTATGACTTGTTTTTTCAACAATGGTTTCAAGCGAAAGAATGTCTTGATGATAGAAATCTAAAAGTATTTGAAGGCCGTGTTGAACCAATGGCAGACCCGCTGGAGCTTCAGTGTAGGCCTTGCTTTTTTCCTCCCATGTATGAGGAGCATGATCCGTTGCAATAATATCGATTTTATTTTCTAAGAGAGCTTTGATAAGCGCCTGTCTATCTGATTCTTGTTTAATCGATGGGTTGCACTTAATTTGATTGCCTAGCTGGGCATAATACGAGTCATTAAAATACATATGATGAACACATACTTCAGCAGTAATTTTCTTTTGATCTGCTTCGCCTGCAGCAAATAATTCCATTTCTTTTTCAGTGGTTAAATGAAACACATGAAGATCCGCATCGTATTTCTTGGCTAAGCTTACGGCCAGAGAACTCGAGATATAACAACTGTCAACATCCCGAATTAAATGATGATGCTCGGGCGAAACCCCTTCACCATATTTTTCATGAAACAGTTGTTCATTTCTTTCGACTGTTTTTTGATCTTCACAATGAGTTACGACTATCAATGGAGAATAATTAAAAATATCATCCAATGCGTTCAAATCATCAACTAGCATGTGGCCAGTTGAAGCGCCCATAAAAACTTTTAAACCTGCAGCTTGGTGAATATCTACTTTTTTAATTTCTTCGATATTAGTATTGCTTGCTCCAAGATGAAATGAATAATTAGAAACAGATTTCGTGCTAGCTAACTGAAACTTTTTTGTTAAATTCTCATTGGTTGTAGTCGTTGGGTTAACGTTAGGCATTTCAAAATAACTGGTAACACCTCCCGCAAGACCGGCTTTTGATTCTGTTGCGATCTCACCTTTATGGGTTAAACCAGGTTCTCTGAAATGCACCTGATCATCAATTAGCCCTGGGATTACATACTTTCCCATAAGGTCAACTGTACTTTTTGTTTCTACATCTATGGAAGAAGCAATTTTTTCAATTCTGTTTCCTTTTATAGCTATGTCTGATGCAAAGATTTGCCCCTCATTAACCAAAGTCCCATTTTTTAAAATTAAGTCGTACATTAGTCTCCTAAATTAAATGCTGCATGCAAAGTTTTGACTGCCTCTTCAAGTTGATGACCTGAAATGACAATTGTAATTTTAATTTCTGATGTACTAATCATTTGAATATTGATTCCTGCATCTGCCAAAGCATCAAATGCAGTGCTAGCGATTCCAGCATGCGAACGCATACCCACTCCTACCAAAGAAACTTTACCTATCCCTTCGTCAATGATTAATTCGTCATATGAGATACCCTGCATTTTTTTTGTTAAAACTGACTCGACCTCAGCTCTGTCAGAATTACTAACTGTGAAAGTGAAATCTGTTTTTCCGGAAACACTAACATTTTGAACAATGACGTCCACCTCAATACCTGCATCACTGACAGGGCTTAAAATACCAGATGCAATACCAGGTGTATCAACAACTCCATGCAAGGTAAATTTTGTCTGATCTTTTTGAGAAGCAATACCTGTAATTACAGCATCTTCCATTCCCTCTTCCTCCTGTAAAATAAGTGTCCCTGAGCCTGAATCAAAGCTTGATAAAACTCTAACTAAAACCTTGTATTTATTCGCAAACTCTACAGCGCGTATCTGCATAACTTTAGCACCCTGACCAGCTAGCTCCAACATTTCTTCTATATTGATAGAATCAAGTTTTTTTGCATTGGGGACAATTCTTGGGTCTGTTGTATAAATGCCATCAACATCAGTGTAAATATCACATCGCTTAGATTTAATTGCAGCAGCGATGGCCACTGCAGTGGTGTCACTTCCTCCTCTTCCCATAGTGGTGGTATCACCCTCACTGGTGACTCCTTGAAATCCTGTAATAATTGGAATATAGCCATCTTCAATGGTTTTAAAAATTATATCCTTATCAAGTTCAAGAATTTTTGCTCTAGAAAAATTTGAGGTTGTCTTCATGCCAAACTGAGCTGCAGATAGTGATTTAGCTTTAAGGCCTAATTGATTCAAGGCAATAGAAACCAAAGATGCGCTCACTTGCTCACCGGTAGAAACGAGTGCATCAAACTCTCTTTTGTTTGGCTCGGCGCCGAATGATTTGGCTAAATCAATTAAACGATTCGTCTCTCCACTCATAGCAGAAACTACAACAACAGGTGGTGCTTCGTTGCAAGCAGTTTTTATAATGTCTGCAACAGCAGAAATTCTCTCAGTTGTGCCAACTGAGGTACCCCCAAATTTTAATACTATTGTTTCCATCATTGATGCTTAAAGATTAAGCGATGGATTGTACGATATCAGGAATGGAATTAACAAATTCTTCAAAATTTTCAGTTATGCCTGCTCCTTGAGCAAAATCCTCACGACCACCACCTTTTCCATTTGATGCTTTTGCGATTGCCTGAATAACTTCATGAGCGCTTAATGAGCTTTGAATATCATCTGTGATACCACAAACCATCAAAACTTTGGAGCCTTGGTAACTCAAGATTAAAATACACCTTTGCAACTGATCTTGCCTTGCATTATCAACCAACTGTCTTAAATCTTGTATATTTTGACTATCTGCCTCTATCAGGACCAAATCAAAATTATCAATCTTATGGATGGTTTCCTTAAGATCAAGCGAAGTTTTCGTTTTATTTTTCTTGCCCTTTTTTAAAGATTTATTTTCCTTAACTAAATCCTGAACTTTTGAGCTTATGAGAGGGGTGCCAACATTCAATATGCCTTGAACATCTTGAAGCTGGGATCTTATCTCAAGCATTAATTCTACTGCCTTGAAGCCAGTCACAGCTTCAATTCTTCGGACCCCAGATGAGACACTGGATTCATTGATAATTGCAAACATACCTATATCTCCAGTCCTATTTACATGGGTCCCGCCGCAAAGCTCAACTGAAAAGCCTTCGCTCATAGATAAAACTCTTACTTCATCATCATATTTCTCTCCAAACATAGCTTCAGCACCTGATGCTATTGCATGATCAAGCTCCATTAACTCTGTTTTGACCACAGTATTTTTTAGGGTGTGTTGATTGACTAATAATTCTATTTGTTTGATTTCATCCTTAGTAACTGCTTTAGGGTGTGAAAAATCAAAACGAAGCTTTGAAGCATCTACCAGTGAGCCTTTTTGCTCAACATGACTGCCAAGCACATGTTTTAATGCAGCATGCATGAGGTGAGTGGCTGAATGGTTGGAAGCTGCGCTAGCTCTTTTATTGGATGCAACTGAGAGCTTTAAAGTGTCACCTATTTTCAATGAACCTTCTTCAAGAACTATTTTATGAATAAAGATTTTTCCTTGTTTGATGCAATCTAATACCTGCCCACTTACATTGGAGCCAGTAAACTCGCCTTCATCTCCAACCTGCCCTCCAGATTCTGCATAAAAAGGAGACTGATCTAAAACAAGAAAATACTCTGCACCACAAGTTACAGAATCTACTCTTAGATCATTCTCCCATAGACCCAAAACTTTTCCTTCTGCATTTAATTGGTCGTAACCCAAAAACCGAGTTTCTTCAATAGAGGATAAATCTAATTGAGCACTTTTAAATTTACTTGCTGATTTAGAATTTTTTACTTGCTCTTCCATGCATTGATTAAATCCATCTTCATCAAGCTTCAATCCCTGCTCACGGGCAATATCTGCAGTAAGATCAAAAGGGAACCCAAATGTATCATGAAGTTTAAAAACAATATTTCCAGGAATCACATTTGAATCCATGTGAGAAATTTCTTTTTCTAAAATCTCAATTCCTTTATCCAAAGTTTCAAGAAACTGATTCTCTTCGTTATGAATGGTTTCTTCGATGTGTTTCTGATTGGCTGCTAGCATTGGAAATGCAGATTGCATTTCTTTTACTAATGGCTCAACCAATGAATGCAAAAATGGTTCCTTGGCACCTAGCTTATATCCATGACGAATAGCTCTTCGCATAATCCTACGAAGCACATATCCTCTTCCCTCATTAGAGGGGGTAATGCCATCGGCAATTAAAAAGCTAACGCTTCGGATGTGATCTGCAATCACTTTATGCGATGGCTCTCCAGGAGATTGAATAGCGTTCTCAGATGCTTTAATAAGGTTAAGAAAAAGGTCTGTTTCGTAATTTGAATTAACGCCTTGCATCACGGCAGCCACTCTCTCTAACCCCATGCCGGTATCAACAGATGGCTTAGGCAATGGTGTTAATTCACCCGCAGCATCTCTATTAAACTGCATAAAAACTAGATTCCAGATTTCTACAAATCTATCTCCCTCATCGCCTGGTGATCCTGGTGGAGTGCCTTCATATTGCTCGCCATGATCATAATAAATTTCTGAGCAGGGTCCACATGGTCCTGTGTCCCCCATAGACCAAAAATTATCCTCTTCATCTAGTCTGACAATTCTTTTTGGATCAATGCCAATGATTGATGACCAAATTTCTGCAGCCTCGTCATCTTCCCTAAAAACAGAAATCCATAATTTTTCTTTTTCTAAATTAAGCTCATTGGTTAAAAAATTCCATGCAAGTTTAATCGCTTCCTCTTTGAAATAATCTCCAAAACTAAAATTACCTAACATCTCGAAGAATGTGTGATGCCTAAGGGTATAACCAACATTTTCTAAATCATTGTGTTTTCCACCTGCACGGATGCATCTTTGCGTTGTGGTTGCTCTCTTATATGAACGCTTATCAGATCCTAAAAAAACATCCTTGAATTGAACCATTCCAGCATTTGTAAATAAGAGGGTGTCATCATTGGCAGGAATTAAAGGGCTGGAATCCACAACTTCATGGCCATTGTTGTTGAAGTACTCTAAAAACTTAGCTCTTAGTTCACTTGTTAACATTGCTAAAAACTTCCTCTAAAAAATTAGACATTGCAGCCCAGGATCTCTTATCACTATCATGATTATAAACTGTTCCCATTTCAATATCGTTAGCCATAGGATTAGTAAATGCATGATAAGTATTGCCATAGCTAATAAATTGCCAATCAGCCTTGGATTCAGTCATCTCATTTTGCAAAGCCAATATTTGATCGAAAGAAACCATTGGGTCTTTATCTCCGTGCAAAACCAATAATTTTGTATTAACTTTTTGAAAAGGCTCATCCGATTGATTTAAAAGCCCATGGAAACTAACACATCCTGAGAGCTGGTATCCAGAGCGAGCAAGCTCTATAGCAGCAAGACCGCCAAAACAGAAACCTATGAATGCAATTTTTGATGGATCAACGCCATCAATGGTCTTACCAAACTCAACCGCACTTATAAGGCGTTGTCTAAATAGTTTTCTATCTTGAACGAATGGCTCTATTAAAGCCTGGTTCTCTTCAGTGCTGCTACCGTTGATGCCGCCTCCAAAAATATCAATTGATAAAGCAGCATAGCCTAAATTATTCAGGGCGATTACTTTTCCATCTTCAAACTCAGATCTACCTTTCCAAGTGTGGGCAACAAGAACTAATGGAGCAGAATTTGAAGATTCAGGCATTGAAAAATAGCCTTCACATTCTGTTGATTGGTCATAGTAATTGACAATTCTTCCTGACATAAAGCTAACCTAGCTCGGCCTTATACCTTTTGTAATTTTCAATATAATGATGTGCGTTTAAAGAAGGTATTGCTTGCTCTTCAGGAGTAAGTTCTTTTTTAATTTTTGCAGGAATACCAAGCACCATTGATCCATCAGGCACCTCCATGCCCTCTGTAATCAATGCTTTTGCTCCAACTATACAATTTTTACCTATTTTAGCTCCATTTAGGATAACTGCCCCTATTCCAATAAGTGAGCCATCGCCAACTTCACATCCGTGAAGCATTGCCATGTGCCCAACCGTTACAAACTTTCCTATTTTGCATGCAAACCCTGGGTCAGTGTGTATTACCGAGTTATCCTGAATATTTGTTCCTTCACCTAAAATAATTGGCTCATTGTCTCCCCTGAGCGTGCAATGAAACCAAATGCTTGAATCTTTTGCCATTTGAACATCTCCAATAACTGTTGCATCTGGAGCAATCCAAAAATCATCATTTTCAGTGCTTAAGCTTTTATTATTTATATCAATAATCATTTCAATTACCCTTCTAGAATCTCTATATTCGCATCAAAACATACATTTAAAAAGTTTAATGTAATGATGGCAGTTAAGCCCCATATTTTCTGATCCTTAATATTCCAAGTTGGTACTTGCCATGTCGCTCCATCCCTCTCGATGGTTTCTCGTTGAACATTTTTTGAGTCAAGCAAAAAATCTAAGGGGACAGTAAAAATCTCTTGTATTTCCTCGTTTGGTTCTAATGATTGGGGCTGGTCAACAGTTGCTACAAAAGGATTGACCTCTATTTTATGACGGGATATAAGATAATTTAACTTCCCTAATTGAGTGACATCTTTGCCGTTAAGACTGATTTCTTCATTGGATTCTCTCAAGGCCGTTCCAAAAAGGCTTGTGTCCATCTCATCCACTTTACCTCCGGGAAAACTGACTTCGCCCGAATGGGTTGAAAGATTATTGGAGCGTTGTGTATAAATCAATTCGGGAGATCCAATATATTTCCCATAATTTAAAATAGCTATTAAAACTGAAGCCTGAGGACGACCACTTGGCTTTTCAGAATTATGTAAATTTAGTTTATACTTGATCTCTTCAATCATTGGGTAAGTTTAACTTCTTACGACATTTTATTCTCTAAGAAAGGAGCACTTTTGAGATATTGTTCAAAATGCGGAAGCGATCAAATTGATTTTAAAATTCCAGCTGATGACAATTTAAAACGTTATATTTGTGCTGACTGCAGTTCGATTTTTTATACCAATCCCAACCTGATTGTGGGTACTATATGCATCAAGGACGATTACGTTCTTTTATGCAAAAGAAATATAGAACCTCGATTCGGAAGATGGACTTTACCCGCAGGATTTATGGAGAATGCAGAGACTCTTCAAGAAGGAGCATTAAGAGAAACAATAGAGGAAACTCAGGCTACACCAAAAATTATTTCTCCCTATACGGCATTTAGTTTGACACATATCAGTCAAGTACACTTTTTTTATCTAGCTGACCTGGGGGATGAGATATTTGGCCCTACTTCTGAGAGTTCTGAAGTAAAACTATTTACAAAAGACGAAATCCCATGGGATGAAATTGCATTTCCGACCGTCACCAAGACATTAAAATATTATTTTGATGATCTGGCCTCTGGTGAGTTTCCTTTTAGAGAAGAAGCCCTGAAACTCTGGTAGTAAAATATTATGCCTCTTGGCTAAATTTATAAGCATTTATAAAAATTTGCATCCATGGGGAATACTCTTTCCAGTCTGATGGGCGCCAAGATAGTTGCTGTGATCTAAATACTCTTTCAGGATGAGGCATCATAATTGTTGCTCTGCCATCCATAGAAGTCAGGCCAGTAATTCCTTCAGGAGAACCATTTGGATTGAGAGGATATGAAGAGGCCACCGCACCTTTATGGTCGGTAAACTGAATTGCGACTTGATTTTGTTTAAATAGGCTTTTTAGAGTATCTCCCTTAAATGAGGCTCTGCCCTCACCATGTGCAACGGCAACAGGAATTTGCCATCCCTCCATCCCTGTCAATAAAACAGACTTAGATTTAGCAATGGTGACTTGAGATAAGCGTGCTTCAAATTGATCAGACTCATTCCATAAAAATTCTGGCCAATTTTCAGCCCCCGGAATTAAGTCTTTTAACTTAGATAGCATCTGGCATCCATTACAAACACCAAAAGTAAAAGTGTCACTACGATTAAAAAAACGTTCAAATGAATCTCTAACAGCATTATTAAATCTAATGCTAGATGACCATCCCCCTCCAGCTCCAAGCACATCGCCATAAGAAAAACCACCACAGGCCGCCAAACCCTGAAACTCTAATAGTAAGTTTGGACTATCAATTAGATCTTGCATATGCACATCTATTACATCAAATCCAGCCAATATAAATGCTGCAGCCATCTCATTTTGGCCGTTCACACCTTGCTCTCTAAATATTGCTACCTTGGGTTTTAAATGTTGATTAAAAGATGGAAGTTTCTCGGAATATTGAAAACTATCTTTGGCAATCAAACCTTGATCATCAAATGTTTCAATTAGATCATACTCAGCTTTTGCACTTGCTGGATTATCTCTTAAAGATTTAATCGAGTATGAAGTTTCATTCCAAACCTTTTCTAAATTCACAACTGAATCAGAAAATTTAATCTCGTTATTCAAAGAAATAGAAATCAGGGCATCAGATCTCTGCGAGGCACACTTTCGATGTTGAAGGTTTTTTTTCTGAAGAAACTCTAAAGCTTGATTTTCAAAAGCATTATTAAATTGAACAACCACGCCTGTTTCTTCTGCGAAAAGATATTGCAACTCAGCATCGTTTTGAAAATTTTCTGAAATAAATATTTCTATTCCAATCTTATTTGTAAATGATAGCTCTGCAAGAGTGGTAAATAATCCTCCATCAGAAATATCATGCAGAGCAACGATCCAGCCTCGCTGTATTAACTCCTGAACTGCATTGAATAATGTTGCAAATAATTCAATATCATCAATATCTGGAACTGTTTGAATGCTTGAAGAGGTAACTTCCTCAAAAATCGAACCGCCCAACCTACAACGATCATTCAAAAATAAATGATGCAAATCTTTTGAACCATGCTCTTTAAACTCAGTTGTTACAGCCATAGATACGTTCTCAACTGGAGCCATGGCTGAAATAATTCCGGACAAAGGGCTCTTCACTTCAAACTCTTGATCGCCCTCATTCCATTTTGTTTTCATAGATAGGGAATCTTTTCCTACTGGTATAGCTATTCCCAGCTTTATACACATGGCTGATAGCGCTTCAACGCCTAATCTCAAAGCATAATTATCTTGCTCGTCTCCGCATGCTGCCATCCAATTTGCAGAGAGTCTCACTAGGTCTAAATTTTTGACTGGGGCAGAAACTAGGTTCATTAGTGCTTCGGCTAAGGCCATCCTCATGGAGGCTGCTGGATTTTGAATTGCGAGAGTAGGCTTTTCCCCTATTGATAAAACATCTCCTTCATTGCTAAGGAATGATTTGGTAGCCATAGCATAATTTGAGGTAGGCACTTGATATCTGCCAACCAATTGATCACGAGCAACTAAGCCACCAACAGTTCTATCGCCAATTGTAATTAAAAAGGATTTTGAGGCTACAGAAGGATGTGAAAGCACTCTGTGAATGACTTCAGATAAATCTAAATCATTGGGGATAGAATTAATTACTTGCTTAATTTTTGGATCATTAAGCTTCATGTTTGAAATAGGCAAATCTCCAAAGAGCATTGATAAAGGAACATGAACAGGGAATTCATCTCTTTCAGGGTCATAAACCTC
>Ga0181555_1000478_pt1 | contig 39206 bp, 29 predicted proteins | sample 011ome_15_FD_145601 | JGI IMG/M metagenome (GOLD analysis project Ga0181555, IMG submission 145601) | Coastal salt marsh microbial communities from the Groves Creek Marsh, Skidaway Island, Georgia - 011504AT metaG (spades assembly) | ecosystem: Environmental > Aquatic > Marine > Intertidal zone...
GCTGAGAAGGCTGCTGCTGAGAAGGCTGCTGCTGAGAAGGCTGCTGCTGAGAAGGCTGCTGCTGAGAAGGCTGCCGCAGAACAAGCTGCTGCAGAACAAGCTGCCGCTGAGAAGGCTGCCGCAGAACAAGCTGCCGCTGAGAAGGCTGCCGCAGAACAAGCTGCCGCAGAACAAGCTGCCGCTGAGAAGGCTGCCGCAGAACAAGCTGCCGCTGAAAAGGCTGCCGCAGAACAAGCTGCCGCTGAGAAGGCTGCCGCTGAGAAGGCTGCCGCTGAGAAGGCTGCTGCTGAGAAGGCTGCCGCAGAACAAGCTGCCGCTGAGACCAACGAAGAACACATTAAGATTGAGCCGATAGCTTAATTTTGTTTTGAATGTCAGTACTCAAAAAATTCCATAATAAATTCAACATACATTTACCATATGAATTCAGGTTCAACAATGTAATATCTTGTAAAGTGTCTCCATACGTTTTACTAGATATCAGTTTAGCTAATTCAATAGCCAGACCTATTTGAGTAGCATGTTTCCAACCAAAGCCCTTACTATCAAAAACCCATTTCCACTTTTGTCCTTCCAACGAATCCAATGTATCTTTATAATGCTTTATAATACCAACTGAATCATTGTATTTGATTGCGTCTGCCGGGCATGTATAAAAAATATGTATTCCATTATCTTCACTTACCTTTGAAAATGAATGGCTATTCGGACATTCATCGCATATTTTACAAACATAATTCATTTAACTTTGTAAAATATAAAAATAAAAAATACTAAACGAGTATTTTTCGATTTACTTACAACTTATCTTTTTTATTTTTTATTTTGACTTTTGACACATTTGAACATTTAAAATGCCGATTTTAAGGCAGGTAATTTTTTAGTTTCCACAGAGCTTTCTTTTCGCGTTCTTCACTGCTTCTGCCTCAGCTTTGAAATATTTGATTTCCATCTCCCGAGCTCACCTCTCTGTCGCGCCAGTAGTAGTCATCGTGTTGACGCTCCATAGCGTACATAGCGTGTTCGTCGGTGTACTCAGGTGCATCGCTGTCGTGCATGGGGCCGTGTGCGGTGTAGTAGGCGTTCTTCTCCTGGTCATTCATGAAGAAGAAGTCGATGACTGTGTCCTTGGTCTGCTTCCACAACCATTCGGTCAATACTCGGTCGGACTTGCTTTCATATGGACATAAGAACATCATCATAATGATGCGGTGCTTGGACTCATTCTGCAGCTTCGCCCTGAACTTTTCGGATGCAGCTGCCTTCTCGGCTGCTTTAGTAGCAGCAACCTTTTCAGCAGCAGCCTTTTCAGCAGCAGCATCATTTTCAACAGCAACCTTGCTGTCGTGCATGGGACCATGTGCGGTGTAGTAGGCGTTCCTCTCCTGGTCATTCATGAAGAAGAAGTCGAGGACTGTGTCCTTGGTCTGCTTCCACAACCATTCGGTCAATACTCGGTCGAACTCGCTTTCATATGCGAACTCGCTTTCATATGGACATAAGAACATCATCATAATGATGCGGTCCTTGGACTCATCCTGCAACACAGCCCTGAACTTTTCGGCTGCAGCAGCCTTTTCAGCAGCGGCCTTTTCAGCAGCGGCCTTTTCAGCAGCGGCCTTTTCATCAGCGGCCTTTTCAGCAGCAGCGGCCTTTTCAGCAGCAGCGGCCTTTTCAGCAGCAGTCTTTCTGTCGTGCATGGGACCATGTACGGTGTAGTAGGCCTTCTTCTCCTCGTCATTCATGAAGAAGAACTCGAGGACTGTGTCCTTGGTCTGCTTCCGCACCCATTCGGTCATTCCTGAGTCGAACTTGATTTCATATGGACATGATAACATCATCGTAATGATGCGGTCCTTGGACTGCCTCTGTATCATAGCCCTGAACCTTTCGTCACGGGTCATGTCATCATCATCATCATCCTCATCACACGACTCGTCCATTGTACCATCACTCATTGTATCATCGCTATCCCAGCAATAAGGGATGACTTCCTTCGCCTTAGGGGCGATGACAGGTTGCGTTTGGTCGGATACGGACATACTATTAATCGATATGGTTATAAATATAATGCAATAATTTATAAGTGTTTTTTATTTTCAATTTTTATAAGATTAGGTCGGCCAGCCGTACAACCAGGTTGTTCTTGACACGTTCTCGCGTATCCTGATTTACACATGAGTAATATTTGTAGCGCAAGGCATTCCAAAAAATTGATGGAATCAGCCATTTTTTATAGAGTACTATAATAATGAAATCAACCATTATTCCAGGATACAAAGGGATTATGCCTCTTGATTTGAGTGGAGTCGAACAACAATATCATAAAATTATGATAGACCAACATGAAAAAGACATAAAAGAATACAATAAATATCAATCCGAGTTACCCTTACGATTAAGGTATGAAAATACAACATACAAGGCACTTCGACAAATTGAACTAGATAACAGTATAAACTACCAAAGAATAAGGGCATTTGAGTCAGAACAACGGAAAATGGATATACGTTTACTGAACGGAAATGTTTAGATTTTAGATTTTAGATTTTAGATTTTAGATTTTAGATTTTAGATTTTAGATTTACTTTCTATGAATGTAAGTAAAAAGTAGAAAAAAGAAATGGCAACGATTTTCAAAAATGGACATTTATAAAATGTCCTTTTTTCATTTGGGCGAGATAGTCTCGTTTTACTACTTTTCTGAAATTGTGTTTATGAGGATAACGCAGTATTTTTGGTTTTTATGGTGAAATTGTTATTAGCATATATTTTTAGGTATATTAATGTGGATGACGTTTAGCGATTTTTTCGTTGTATATTATACAACATGTCGCGCAAATCTCGCGGAGTAACAAAATCATATAAATGCGAAACTTGTAATTATATATGCAGTAAAAATAGCGATTATATCAAACATTGCAAGACTGTAAAACACACTAAGCGACTTACAATCGGTATACAACCAGAAAAGTCTCCAATTATTTATGCTTGTGCTTGTGGAAAAGAATATAATCATCGTGCTTCATTATGGAATCATAAACAGAAGTGTAAAGGAGAAGACCAAGAACAAACTCATGCACCCCCATTGGATTCCTCTTTAGTAATAGAGTTATTGAAACAGAACCAAGAATTCAAGGAATTGATGATAGAGCAACATAAGAGAATGACAGAACAACAAGATACAATTATAGAGTTATCTAAGAATGTAGGAAATACAACAAACAACAATACAATCAATAATAATAACAATACAACTAACAACAAGTTCAATCTCAATGTGTTTCTAAATGAGACATGCAAGGATGCTATAAATCTAAATGATTTTATTCAGTCAATTGAACTGTCTGTAAATGATTTTATCAAAACAGGAGAAGTAGGATACGTGAGAGGTATATCTGATATTATGTTAGAGCGCATTCGTGATATGCATCCTCATGTTCGTCCAATCCACTGTACGGATTTGAAACGTGAAACAGTCTACGTAAAGGATTCCGACGTATGGGCGAAGGAAGATGAAACCAAAAAGCATTTACGAAAGGCAGTCCGTATAGTAGCCAATAAGAACAAAGCCCAAGTGCACCCTTGGATAGCCGAAAACCCCAAATATGACATATTAGATACCCCCGAATGTGACAAGTTCTTTGAATACTCCAAAGCATCATTGGGAGGTTATGGAAAAGAAGAGGATGAAAAGTTTGAAAAGAAAATCATCAACAATATCCTGAAAGAAACAGTTATTGATAAGAATCTAGTAGAGAACTGAAAATCTATTCTTGAAAAGTTGAAAAAAGAAATGGCAACGATTTTCAAAAATGGACATTTATAAAATGTCCTTTTTTCATTTGGGCGAGATAGTTTCGTTTTACTACTTTTCTGAAATTGTGTTTATGAGGGTAATGCAGTAATTTTAAAATTTACGGTGAAATTGTTATTAGCATATTTTTTAAGTATGTTAATACGGAAAGTATTTAGAGGGGTAATATCTATCCTTAATATATAGGATTATTAAGGATGGAAGCACCCCTAAAATCCCCAATCGAATTTACATGTAATGATTGTAACTTTAAATGCTGTAATAAAAAAGATTATAAACGACATTTAAATACAGCTAAACATCTAACGAGGATGACTAGGATTAAAAATACCCCTAATACCCCTGATGGGTTTTATTGTGAATGTGGAAAGCGATATAAATATAAACGTGGGTTATGGAATCACAAACAGAAGTGTAAAGGAGAGGACCAAGGACAAACTCATGCCCCTCCATTGGATTCCTCTTTGGTAATAGAGTTACTGAAACAGAACCAAGAATTCAAGGAGATGATGGTAGAACAACATAAAAGAATGACCGAACAACAACAGAGAATGACGGAACAGCAAGATACAATCATAGAGCTATCTAAGAATGCCGGGAATACAACAAACAATACAATCAACAATACAACTAACAACAAGTTCAACCTGAATGTATTTTTGAACGAGACGTGCAAGGATGCTATAAATCTAAATGATTTCATCCAATCTATAGAACTAACCGTAAATGATTTCATCAAAACCGGAGAAGTAGGATATGTGAGAGGTATATCAGACATTATGTTAGAGCGTATCCGTGATATGCATCCACACATAAGACCAATCCACTGTACGGATTTGAAACGTGAAACTGTCTACGTAAAAGATTCTGATGTATGGGCGAAGGAAGATGAAACCAAAAAGCATTTACGAAAGGCAGTCCGTATAGTAGCCAATAAGAACAAAGCCCAAGTTCATCCTTGGATAGCCGAAAACCCCAAATATGACATATTAGATACACCAGAATGCGACAAGTTCTTTGAATACTCCAAAGCATCATTAGGAGGTTATGGAAAGGAAGAAGTTGAAAAGTTTGAAAAGAAAATCATCAACAATATCCTGAAAGAAACAGTTATTGATAAGGAATTAGTATCAAATTAGTTTGTAAAATCATTTAAAGTTTATGTAACTGTTATTGTATATGGCGACCGTGGACGTAAATAAGTTAGAAAATCTAAAGGAAAGAATAGAAGTTCTTAGTAAATTCCAACAGGTAGAAGTGTTAAAAATCTTATCAAAGAATCTATGTAAACTGAACGAGAACAAAAGCGGTATCTTCGTAAATATGACTTTTCTGGAAACTGAGGTAGTTGAAGAATTAGAAAAGTACATGGCATATGTAGAAGACCAGGCGGATACATTTAAGACGGTAGAATACCAAAAAGAAGAATTTAAGAACATAATTTTAGAACAAGAAGAACCCGAGAACACAATCTCATATAGATATGTGTAAAGGAGATAAAGAGATATGCTTGTATTTACAGAGTAACCACAATGACTAATTTCTGCAACAACCTATTTTTTTATGACAATCCCCCTATTGAATTGTCACAAATAATTTCGAATTTAAAGCCACATATGTATACCGTCGATACGATTCTTCCAGTGGATATGGTTGTAAAAGAGAGCATTCCAGAACCGAAACCCGAAAAATGTAAAGACCCTGTTCCAACGAGTGTTTCATATAAACCCAAACCCGTGAATCGTAATATGGATGCAATACGTCCAAATAAAAAGGATAGTTTATTTTGGTGTCTGTATATAATTTCATATGGATATGCTGATTTCCAACAGGTTACTCGAAATCATCGCGTTAGGCAGTTGGAAGTTCAGAAAGAGTTAATAGATGTAATCCAAAAGGACAAAACAGTAATGAAAACTACAAATATGAAATTTACAAACGTGGCAATTCAGGAATTAACTTCTGATTTATTAAGCATAACAAAGGATATAAATTACCGAGTGGCAATTGCGCTGTGTGTTTTATACAAGATAAATATTTACATGATAAATAGCGAAAGGGGTATCTATGTAAAGTTCATTTCTAATACTGAGGTAGAATTACCGACATACGCGATATATCGTGAAGACAACAACAAATACAGTGTAGATATTGAGCCTTTATCTTCAGAGAAGATGTTATTAATGGACGAACTGACATGTTTAGAAAGTTATTTGACACCATTAAAGACGATTTCCAACTATAAAATAATTGAATTAATGGAAAAGGCACGCCAATTGGGTTTGTTGGATGAGGATAAGAAGTATAAGAAGAAGGAATTATATGAACTTGTGTATAACAGAATCCGTTGGGAGTAAAGATACAAAATTGAAAAAGGTATAAAATAATATATGATTTTATATATATTATATTATGACCGAACATACTGATAGGGAACGAACCAAGATGTCCGACACCCAAATTAAACCCGTACGTACATCAAAGCAAGCCAAAGAAGAATTTGAAAGTATAGTAGGGCAGTATTTAGAAAGCAACCCTATAATTTCCACTAACAACAAAACAAGTGAATTGGAAATCCGTTTTGGTACAAATCCGAAAGTATCAAAACCAATCAATAAAATGGGTTATGATAACGTAGTAAAGCAATTATATGCATGTGGATTTAAGCCGGAGAATAGTCGTGGAAATCAGATTTTACGTATTCAAAATGAGTTTGTTGATACACGTACCGGACAGATAAAAATGTCAAATATCCGTGCTGAAATCGTAGGAACAGACCTAATCCAAGAATACTGTCGTACAAACAATATTCAAAAGGTAATTGACATGCCATCTACTCTATTTAATAAGATAAAGTTCACACAGAAGATGTCAGCCGTGGATAGTAAAGGAGGTTATATACGTAAACTGGATATGGAAGATTTCAATTTCCGCGTTTCCTACCAAACCGAACAAGATTTCAACGTCCAATCAGGATTGTCAAGAAACATCATATCAAAGTGGACTGATTCTAAGAAGCTCTTTCGCTCCATGAACCGTGTGCGTTTTTATCATGATGAGTATCCTATATTCGCAGATATAAGCATAGTAAAGGGTTCAAAGCGGATGAATCGTATTCCAGTTCCCCAATATACGATTCAAGAAGCGGAGGTATTTTCGGGACAGGAATCCTATGAGATTGAGTTAGAAATAGACAATGCGAAGGTAGGCACTGGAACTGCGTATGATAATGCGGCGCGGTTAATGACCGACTTGCGAAAATGTATTCGTATAATTCTGAGCGGATTACAGGAAAGTAAATATCCAATCCCATATAGCGAACAAGAACATGTATTACAATCATATATGCGTATGGTTCGTGGAGAAGGTTATCAAACAAAGCGCATTTATCCAAAGGATTTTATTGGTCCCGGTTCATTTACATTACAAATCGAAAATGTAATTGCGCATATAGAAGATTCTACAATCGTAAGTATACGAGATAATTATTGTGTTACCGAGAAGGCAGATGGTGACCGAAAGTTGTTATATATTGCGAATAATGGTAAAATCTACTTAATCGATACCAATATGAATGTAACATTTACCGGTTCAAAAACAAATGAGAAAACCATCTTCAACAGTTTGTTAGATGGGGAACATATTCGCGAAGACAAACATAATAAATACCTGAATATGTTTGCTGGATTTGATTTATATTATGTGAATGGAAAGTCGGTGCGTGAATTCCCATTTATAAATTACTTACCGCCTATTGAAACCGACGAGAATATTGAGAAAGGTGAAATCGTTGCGAAGAAGTTCCGTCTTGAGTTACTCAGCGAATTAATCGAGTTGTTAAAACCAATTTCCATCTTAGAGACTTCATCGAACGATGAAGTTGAACCAAAGGAGAACAAACGTTCCCCCGATTTAATTGTAAAATGTAAGGGTTTCAATGCTTCCAGCGAACATGGTAATATCTTTAATGCTTGTTCTAAGAAGTTATCCGATATAAATGACGGATTGTTTGAATATACTACGGATGGATTGATTTTCACCCCAATGGATTTACCTGCTGGAGGCAACACGCTAAACGGGTCTCCGGGTCCGTTATACAAATCAACTTGGGAAAAGTCATTTAAATGGAAGCCCGCAGAGTTCAATACAATCGATTTCCTGGTCTCTGTAAAGAAGGATAAGACGGGTCGGGACGAGGTCCATCATATTTTCCAAGAAGGGCGTAATATGGAGGGTAATCAAGAAGTAATCCAATATAAAACCCTGGTGCTAAGATGTGGTTTCGATGAACGCAAACATGGATATTTGAATCCATGTCAAGACATCTTAAACGATAAGTTGCCGTCCCCTGAAGATTTGGACAATGAGGATTCCTATAAACCTGTTCCATTCCAACCAACAAATCCTTATGATGAAACCGCTCATTTGTGTAATATAATATTGAAGGGAGACGAAACGAATCTGTATATGATGACAGAGGAGAATGAGTATTTTGAAGATGATATGATTGTAGAATTCAAATATGTAATGGATAATGATGATGGATGGAAATGGGTTCCATTACGTGTTCGGTATGATAAGACGAGTGAATTGCGCGCTGGAATGAAGAATTATGGAAATGCGTATCACGTTGCGAACAATAATTGGCATTCAATTCATCAACCAATCACCGAGTATATGATATCAACCGGAGAAAATCTACCTGAATACGAACGTAATGATGATGTATATTACAATCGTTCTAATGATGAGACAAGCACTCAAGGATTACGCGATTTCCATAATTTGGTTGTAAAGAAGAACTTGATAATGGGAGTATCTGAACGTGATAATACCTTGATTGACTATGCTGTAGGGAAAGCAGGTGATATGCCGAAATGGATACGGTCTAAATTGAAGTTTGTGTTTGGAGTGGATGTTTCAAAGGACAATATTCATAATCAAGTGGATGGCGCATGTGCCCGGTTTATACGAGCAAATAAGAAATATACGAAAATGCCAAAAGCCTTATTTGTAACCGGAAATAGCAGTCAGAATATTCGCAATGGGGATGCGGTAGATACAGACAAGGATAAACAAATCATTAAAGCGGTCTTTGGAAATGGTCCTAAAGATATTTCCTTATTGGGTAAGGGAGTATATAACCAATATGGTGTAGCCGAGACAGGGTTTAACGTGAGCTCTTGTCAATTTGCCATGCATTATTTCTTTGAAAATAAAACAACGTTCCATAACTTCATGCGTAATGTGGCGGAATGCACGAAAATTAACGGATACTTCATTGGAACGTGTTATGACGGAAAGCAAGTATTTAATCTACTAGAAAATAAGAATAAAGAGGAAGGTATTACGATAATGAAAAATGAGCGCAAGATTTACGAGATTACTAAGATGTACGACCAAACCGGATTCCCCGACGAAGAAATGAGTTTGGGATATGCGATTAACGTATACCAAGAGAGCATAAACAAGGTATTCCGCGAGTATTTGGTAAACTTTGATTACCTAGTTCGTATTATGGATGATTATGGGTTTGTTCTAGTAACGAAAGAAGAAGCGGTCGGTATGGGATTACCTGACGGCACTGGTCTATTTTCGGAATTATTCGCATCAATGGAGCAAGAACTAACCCAGAATCCATCACGCAAGACAGATTATGGTAAGGCTCCGTACATGTCTCCCGAAGAAAAGCAAATCTCATTTATGAATCGCTATTTTGCGTTTAAGAAAGTCCGTAGTTTGGATGTAAAAAAAATGTCAGATATTATATTAAACAAGGAAGAAAATACACGTACGATAGTGAGTGATATATTGGAAGAGGGACAAGAAGACACTGCGACGATTGAATCCGAGCCACCCAAAAAGAAAACAACCAGAAAAATAAAGAAAGATAAAATCATCTTGAAAAAATAAAACAATATAGAAATATCTGTATAATAACCATTAGCTATAACAATTGTTATTATAAAATATGTCATATTACCAATTACCACGTGTAAATTTTTTTACACTAACACATATCGATTATATTGTAGATAGTAAGATTCCGGATATAGCAGTTTCACATTCTCTTGCGAGGTACTTGTATGAAATAAAACAACGGCTCGAACTCATCGAAACTGAGTGGGACATCCACAAAAAATATACTAATCCATATGAATATATTCATACACTTACCCCCCATAGAAAGAAATGTATATCCAAGTACATGCCGTTATCGAGGTCCTATTTTAAAATGATAGAAATGATAAATACATTTGATTTACAGTTTGATTCTAAGCCAATTCATACATTTCATATAGCGGAAGGACCCGGTGGTTTTATCGAGGCAATCGCAAAAACTCGTAACTGCGTTCATGATAGTTATACTGGTATGACAATATTGGATGACAAAAATGACCCTAATATACCCGCTTGGAAGAAAACACAGAGCTTTTTACAGAACAATAAAAATGTATATATAGAAAGAGGTAAAGATGGCACAGGAGACATATTAAAATTGGAAAATTTTGTATATTGTAAAGAGAAGTATGGTTCTTCTATGGAACTGATAACTGGAGATGGTGGGTTTGATTTTTCGGTAGATTTCAACAACCAAGAAGTTCATATCGCGGATCTTCTAATGGCGCAAGTGTTTTATGCGTTAGTTATGCAGAAGAAAGGAGGTAGTTTCATATTGAAGATATTTGACTGTTTTATGAATCATACATTGGACCTGTTGTATATATTATCATCATTTTATGAAACCGTACATATTGTGAAGCCATATACAAGTCGGTATGCGAATTCCGAGAAATACATTGTATGTAAGAAATTCATATATCCAAACAATAGTACATTTTATGACACTTTATATAATGCGTTTGTGAAAATGACACATAATAATGGAGAACGAAATGTTGTGCGTTTTTTGAATACCCCATTGACGTATCATTTCATAATAAAAATGGAAGAATACAATGCTGTTTTCGGACAACAACAATTAGAAAATATACATTATACCATATCCTTAATAGAAAGTAAGCATAAACACGATAAATTGGAACAATTATTAAAAACCAATATTTCAAAATGTGTATATTGGTGTAATAAGTACCGTATTCCTTGTCATAAAGACCTATAAAATTTACATTCATGTAAAATTTATAGTATGTCAGCGACTATCCTTGTATGGAAACATTAGGGCAATTTCGCTGTTCTCCAGTAGAAGTAAATGTAGGTGTTTTTGGAAGAGGATAACCAATCTTATCTTTTACAGTATATCCATTTGCAGGAACGCCATACGCAAGAGCATTCGCAACATGGGGTCCAAATGCGTTTCTATAACTGGACGCAGAATTGGTAATTGCGTTGTATTTCAACCGAGTTATACGAGAACTGGACGAAACCGCACCTTGTTGGGCGTATTGATGATTGTTCGGTTTATAATATACGCGAGTGTATCTAGGTTTGATAGCAGGTCCATCAGCAGAATTGGAAGCAACTACGTATTGAGTAGTTTGGTTAGAAGACGGATATGTACCAACAGTAAATCCAACCAGAACTTTAAACTCGTTGTCTAATACGTCCACAATCGGTATAACAGTCTCTGTGGGAACGTTCCATACTGGGTCTCTTGAACCGGAATCAGTTTCAATCGTAGGACGGACTAGACCTTGTTCGTTGATAATCGTTTGTGAAATAGGATTTATTTGAAGTTCTACTAATTTCGTAGTAGAATTAAAGACAAAGTTAATAAAGAATTGTTTAGAACCATTACGATTATCCACGAAATAATGTTCGTTTAATGACATTTGGGAGTGTAGAACCCTATTTATATCGGATACATCATAAAATCCTTTCTTTAAATCGACAGTAAATGTTCCGTATTGTCCGGCTGTTTCAGCAATCACATTCCCTTCTGAATCAGTTGGTGGAGAACCAGTTGCAGCTCCGGTCGGGTTACCGGCTACCCATTGGTAGGTAAATGAAGTGTCCGCTGACAAGTAATGCCTCTTACAATCAGTAGTAGTGTTCGTAGTATATATATTCGCAATAGATTGACTACTGCCCTGGACTGCTGTAGCATCACCTTCACGGAAGTAATGAAAATTATTTTGAGCGTAAGTCTTGTTACGGCTATTTAAATATTGCCTGGAGTCGGTATAATAGGTTGGTTTCTCAGTAGACAGGTCGAATTGTTTTTTAATCATACCTGAACTACGAACTCGACGTCTTGCGTTCGTTTCGGGCGTTCCTACAACGCATTCGCTAGCACATTCCCCTATTTTTTCACTAGAATTATAGGGTACATTAAAATCTACTATATTAACTAAACCATTACAAACGGGGCTTTTAGAGTTGACAATAGAACTACCTGGGCGATTTAATTCTTCTATGGTTGTCGTGTTGCGACTACTAGTACAACTTCCGGTACCGATTTCTTTACGGTAGGTTTTTAACGGAAGCGCAGAAAAAATGTTATTACCAAGTGATTCATTGGCAGTTGTTCCATTTTTCTTAATATGGGTTACAACCTGATTGAATGTACTTCCTTTCCATTTCATGATAGGGATTTGATTCATTAGTATGGCGGACATTATTATATAATAGTATAGTATAATATATTGCCATGAAATACTTAATAATACATAAGCGAATCATCTTATTGATTCTAGTTTTAGTGTTTACACTCTCTCTGTTACAATATGGTATAACGCTATATTCGACCTTCTATCGTCCCAGTGCTAAAGATGTTACGTTGGTAGAAGGATTTACCAATGTAACAGATACAAATGGGGTTCCGTTAAATACAAAGGACGAATATGTCATTCTCAATGTAGCCCATAACAAAGTTTTACAGACTAGATCAGATAATTCAATCAAGAGCAAATTTGTAGATTTCTCTAATCCTGTGATTGATGACAACATGATATTTCAAATAATCGACAATGGTGATAATACCCAAGGAATATGGAATAAAGGTAGGAAAGGCGTTTTAGGTATGGATGATGCTAATTCAAGAACTTATGTAAAACAACCCATGGAGACCAAATCTACATTACCATCGTCGTGGACGTGGGAACGATTCAATATAATAAATTATGGTCCGGATAACGTAGTAGCAATAAAAAGCGCTTTTTACAAAAACCGATACTACTATTTACACTCTAATGGGAATACTCGCGTAGGACAAGGTGGTAACTGGGAAAGAATGAAATTCATTAACTACACTGCGATTAACCGCAAACGGTTAGAGGAGTATAATAAAAACAACAAGCGAAGACAACAATTTCGTGATGAATATGATGCACGTAGAATAGCAATAAATATACTCTCTCGAAAAAGAAATGAAAATGAAATCAACAGGAAACAGTATGAACTTGATGAAGCAATCGTTACACATGATAATCAAACTGCTAGTAATTCGGTCAATACACAATCTACTATTGACGTCCTTAAGACAGAAATAGGACGACTCATTTCAAACAGTTATTAATCAAATGAAAACCAGTTAAATATATACCGACTGTATATTTAACAACCATGAATATTGTATTAAACACGGATAATTTTAACATAGAAAATGTAAATTTGTTAAGAAAACGACATAATACAGTTGTAGAAGGCACTTTTACAAAATTCACTTATTCCAATGAATATTTAACTATGAATGGAATCTATTTACAACTTTTTATTTCAAATATGGTATTACAAAATGATGGTAAATTTACAACTATTACATTTCAACCATACGGCAAACAAAATATATGCTACATACAACGTATTACGTCCATAGAAATGGAAATATTAGATTATTACAACAAAATTCATAACATCAATAAAAACAAAATACCGGTATTGACGAAAAAAATGTATTCGGGAAACATACGAACGATTTTGAGTAATTATTCAAAATGTAATAATATGTTAACCGTCAAAATATCTGGTGTTTGGGAAACTACTACCGAAATCGGTCTGGCAATCAAGATAATACATAATACAGATTACTAAAACATTCTACCATAACGTCTAACTGGTGTAGCAACAACATTTGTAGTGGGTTTGGCAATACTAGTTTCGTTTACGTTGAAATGCTGAATATCTACAACACCCGTTTCTTCATTAATGACATAGGTTACGTCGGATAATGTATTTAAACCATCAGTTCTTGGTATATTATATTCTTTGGGATTTCGTGTTTGTAATCCATTCGTATTTTGTTTTAATTTAAGGACATTCCCATGGTTAAATGGATAGAACTGTGAATAATCTACAGATAGCCCCTTTTTATCAGCCCTATTTTTAAATATAATGTCTTCATATCCCCATTCCCACATATTCGGAAACCCATTTGTTTTTTCAAAATCCCCGGCGGTGACAGAAAATATCCCACCGAGAGCATATTTAAATCCATAAAAATGTTTAATCGTTCCTTGGGTAGTTTCATAATTCATCGTATGGTTATCGTAGGGCATAACGTCAATATCATTAAATACAAGTGTAATGTTCTTGTAATAAGTAGGGTATTGATTTTTAAGGATTGAGAACCCGATGTTTTTCATGGCTCCGCGGTTAAATTTGGTAGCATTATTCTGCTGAATATAATAAATTTTATAATAATTGTCTGGCTTACCCTCTAATACTTTTAGCATTTGTGCTACGAAAAACTCTTTTTCTAGATATTTGTCACGATAAGGAACAATGAATACAATTTTTGGTATTTTGCGCTCGAAGCGTTTTTTCGCATCTTCTACAAGGTGTTTTCTTGCTTCTATTTTTTCGTAATATTCTTGGACCTGATTTGTAATAGATGGATTTACGTCAGGTTCATCTTCACTATCGGAATTTATTACCTCGTCACTAGTCATCATAGATGCAATGTAATCTTCCATCGACATATTCGAGGGAGGTTTTGTAATCGGTTCAGGTTGTTTTGCTTCCGGTTGTTTTGCTTCAGGCTCATCTTCACTATCGGAATTGATTACGTCATCATGCGTCATCATAGATGCAATGTAATCTTCCATCGACATATTCGAGGGAGATTTTGTAATCGGTTCAGGTTGTTTTACTTCAGGCTCATCTTCACTATCGGAATTGATTACATCATCATGCGTCATCATAGATGCAATGTAATCTTCCATCGACATATTCGAGGGAGATTTTGTAATTGGTTCAGGTTGTTTTACTTCCGGTTGTTTTATTTCAGGCTCATCTTCACTATCAGAATTTATTACTAAATCGCGTATTCGAGTTTGTTCTAGAGAGGTTTTCTTATCAGATAACAAATTCTCAATATAAGCTTCCATATGGAATCAGTCTGTATATACAATTAGAAGACAAAATTGTGTATACACATAATGCGATATATTTACTTGAACGCATGCTTCATTGTATCAAAGAATCCTTTGTAATTAGGCGAAGCATCATTGCATTTTGGTTTTCCGAATAGAAATTTGTTATAATCAAATCCATTATGACCGAATTCGATTTTTTTTTCACCCAAATAGTGAATAAACCCGACGAGGGTAATAGGTAATACTGCTGTTAATAAATATTTCTGCATAGTTTTAATTGTATCTATTTTTTCTGTAATGTTCTGTGTAGGCATCTTATCATCGGTGTCGGGACTGACCGTATTATCCCCAATTTTACTGCGATTTATTTGATTTTCGGATTCAATCTGTGTTAGGTAAACATGTGAAACATATATAATAGCGAATATGCCAAATACTAAAAACCAAATAATGTAATTAAGCTTGGATAAAAACATAAAAAACACATACAACAATACAGACACGTATACAAAATTAGTTGATGTATACAAACTAGGTCTAGTCAATACGACAAAAAACATTAACGATAAGAAACCGAGTATATGTTTTACTATCATGTTGTTTGAAAAGACTGCCTGAACGCGACATGGAAATATTTCACCTAAATAATTAGCAGACATCAATAATGATAAAATAATAAACGGATGGGTAAGTTCCGGTTCAATATTAGAAATCCATTCAAACATGGTGTATAATAAATACTCATAAAAAAGTTTTTGTTTACAGTGATTTGAATGATACATTGTGTTTAGAATTACGCATACTTATTCAAGACTGCTTTAGGCAAGAGTTGGTCGCTAATGACATCTAGTTTTTTAAAACATTTGTTTATAGTTACTTCACTGACCCCCGATATTTGCTTAATCTCTTGTTTAGTAAGTGTTAAATTACAGTGTTGTGAAACGAAGTAAATAACTCCTGCGGAAATTGCATGTGGTATATTGTCTGTAATAATGTTGTTCTTTTCAATCTTAATTGCTACAAACTTAGAAAGCATAGTCAGCTCGTTGTTTATGTTTAATTTACTACAATACCTTTCGATAAACGAACTTGGTAAGGTAGCGCATAATTCAGCTTGTTGTGAAGGGTCAATACTCCTCTCAATATTATGTAAAATATTTACCGCCATAGAACAACCATTCGTGGCACTCGTTTTATCTAACTTGAAAATCTCAGCGATTTCGTGTGCGGTTCGCGGACATTCATTCAGACGACATGATATGTATATAGACGCCGCTTTAATGCCATCGCGATTCATTCCACGAAACATTTTCTGTTCGGATATATCTTTGTAAATAATCATAGCATGGTCTATAAATATACGAGGAACACCCGCGTTTTGTGCCATTACTGTAATGAATTGAAATTCTTCATATAACGATTTTTCACGATGTGGCATTGATTGCCACTCCGTCCATTTTCTTATCTTTTTCATTTCGTAGGATGATTTATTATTGCATATCACTTTACACCCAAATGACGACTCTACTAGTAATGGGTTTATTGGATTTCCGCAACGAGTAGGGTCTTTGGCATTTTTATCTTCCGACCCATAGAATCTCCACTCAGGAGAGTAGTCCAATGTGTCTTTGTAGATTACCCCGCACATAGGACCCGTACATGTAGGAAACCCATTCTCCATAATCATAAGAGGAGACTGACAGAGATTACATACCTCAGCATCTTTCGCATACACACATTCGATTACTTCCTTTTGTTTGTCGTGAATATCAGATTTATCATTATCGTAAATATCCCATAATTTAGATTTGTCATTATTTGAACGATTTACTTTTTTCTTTTGAGTTTTTTGTTTGTTTGTTGTTTTTACTAAACCACTATCACTGGTATCTTTAGATAAAACGCAAACAAGTTCAGACATTTAGTTTGTATTGATATTTATTAATACAAGTTTATACGCGCTTTTTATTTGTCCGTTATTTCTCATTATTTTTTCAATTTTATATCGGTATATTGTAAATAATGGCAGATAAACTAATTCACATCGGACAAGAAATGGCTGGGAATGCTATAAACACAGTAGCAGAACAAGCAAACGATTTCGTTCAAGACGCTTCGGATAAGGCAGCCACGGATAAAGCCTCGACTTTAGGAGAACAAATCGCAAATTATACATGTGACAAATTAAACGAAAAGATTCCTAACATTGTAGGTTCGATTACCAATGAAGTTATTAGTAAATTAAGAACAAAAATCGATAGTGAGGAGTTTACAACCAACTTTATAAGCGTTCTGCGAGACAAACTGTTAGATAATGAAGAATATACCGACAAATTTTTATCTAAATTTGATAGATTGTTTGATACAATTATTAAGGATGCTAAGGATAGACACGATAAAAAAGAGTTAGCTAACATGTCAGAAGTAAACAAACCTTCATATGAAGGTGCTGGCTATCATAAACAAACAAAGCGAACACGCAAACCTTCTCACAAAAAAACCAAACGGGTTAGATTTTCTACGAAAAAGTAACTTTTTTTTCCAAATTTTCAAGCATTTCAGGTTTATACACTAAAGCCCCCGTTGGTTTATATTCATCTGTATCGCTATATTCGCGACGCGCTTTTTGTAAATTATTTTGTTCTGTATTAAATAAATTACCCGCAGCGTCGTTATCTTCCTCCTCCTCTTGTGTTACTACTACATTTCCTTTCTCATCTATCACCATACCGGTTTTATGGCGTATTTCGTCTCTTACATAATTTGGTATCCAATTCGCCCAGGTTATAAATAGGGTTGCCGGGTGAATATACCGAACATGAAACCCATTTTCTTCTAGTTTTGCGACTAAATAACCTATACAATCGCCTTGTTTATACACGGGTTCTCCAAATATATATTCAGGGACTTGAAACCAAATGTGACTTTCATGACGTTTGCTTCTGGATGTGAATTTTATACGACTATGGACTCTATTTAATAGTTTATTATAAATACTGCGTTCTTTCAAGTCGCGTTGCTGTTTTTTTTCAAACAAGTCATCTATATTCATTCGTTCAATATCGTCTGTTTCATCAGTATGAATAAACACGGACATTTGTAATATACAAGTAATAAGAAAAAATATAAAAAATTATTACGTATATTTACATTCATAAATACATTCATAAATACATTTACACATTCATGAATAAACCCTACAAGCATCCCGAAATGATTCGTCATATCGTTTGTTCGGGTGGGGGTGTTACCGGCTTTTCGTTTTATGGGATATTAAAAGAATGTTATTTACGTGGATTGTGGAAGTTAGAGAACATAGAAACTATCTATGGCACTTCGGTCGGTTCTATTTTTGCGGTTATACTTTCTCTTAATTATGATTGGAAAACTATGGACGATTACTTAATAAAACGCCCTTGGCAAAACGTATTTAAATTCAATCTGTATTCTATCTTAGATTCTCTTCAACAACGAGGAATTTTCGGTATAAAAACAATTGAAGATACATTTTCCCCCCTTTTTTTAGGCAAAGATATTCCAATTGATGTTACCATGAAAGAGTTCTATGACATTACCAAAGTAGAAATCCATATTTTTACAACCGAAATTATGAATTTTGAATTGGTAGATATATCGTATAAAACTCATCCTGATTGGCGAGTAATCGATGCTGTATATAGTTCTTGTTCTATACCTATCATTTTTTCGCCATTTATAAAGGGGTCAAAATGTTATTGTGATGGGGGATTGTTATTAAACTACCCAATTGATAAATGTGTTGAAAATGGCGCGAATCCAACCGAAATTATCGGTTTATGTAGCGATACGACCGCAAATAATGTAGATGTAATGAATGAAAACTCGTCCTTATTAGACTATATCATTGTCATCTTAAAAAAGATAATTGCTGCGTTTTTACCAAAAGTGGAAAGTGCGATTGTTAATGAATTTACAATTGGGTCTCCTGAGATTTCTATCTATGACATTGTTACTACAACGTCGAATGTTGATAAACGGATAGAATTAATACAAAATGGGGTTGATGTAATATGTGAACTATTCACATCAACAGAAACTATTTTAATGGGAAATGAGGACCAGCTTATTCCATCAACATAGAATCTACAAAATGTTCTAATGTACTTGCTGATATTTTGGAATCAAATTCAATTGTATTCTTGTCCTTTACCATTTTAACCGTGGGATAAGATTCAATATCGTATTTACTAATCATGTTTTGAACGTCACTGGTTTCGTCAGTACAGTTCACATCCACACATTTGGTAATATATCCATTCACCTCCTTGTTGTTAAACTGTTTTTTGAAGTTTTCCCATTCCGGTAATGCGGTCTTACAATGAGGACACCAATCAACATGAAAGAACATTACACTGACTTCCTTATTTCTGCGATTTGCGTTGGGTACGTCCGCAAACTTATTTTCTTGTTTTTTTACAAAATATGCATTGTATCCGTAATTCGCAGCATATCCAAAAATAATAGCGGCTAGTAATATTACTACATATTTATAGTAAGGACGAACTATTTTGTTGACAACTTCAACTAATCCAGGCATTATATAGAATATGCATATACTTTTTGTATTGTAAAAACGAATAAAATTTAGTAAAGAATATTTTATCAGAGAAGTATAACTTAACATGGGGAAAAATAAAACAGTAAAACATAAGAAGACATATTCTCTAAATGATTACAATAGCGGCGATGGTATGTTAACCAGTGTATGGGGTCCTAGTATGTGGCATTCACTGCATACTATTAGTTTTAATTATCCAGTAAATCCAACCAACGCCGATAAACACAATTACCGTGATTATGTATTTTCGATGAAACACGTATTACCGTGTGGTAAATGCAGGAACAATCTACGTGAGAATTTCAAAAAGTTGCCTCTTAAAATGAAACATATGGAAAATCGTGAAACGTTCTCGAAATATGTGTATGACTTACATGAACTGATAAACACTATGTTAGGTAAGAAATCGGGATTATCCTATGACGATATACGGGAACGATATGAAGATTTTCGTGCTCGGTGTACGATATCTCTGAAAGAACTAACGCCAAAAAGAACAACTTATAAGAAAAAGGAAAATGGATGTACGGAACCGTTATATGGAGAGAAATCGAAATGCATACTGAAAATTATACCCAATACCGACAAAGAAGACACTTTCCAGATTGATGAAAAATGTGTTAAGAAGGTAATTCAATAATGATATATTTAGTAATTTGTAATTATATCATTGCCATAGCGGAAATATATTTTAAATTATATATACCAATAGATATAAATGACAGATATTTCCATAGAAAAACCCACTACTAAAAAACAAAAGTATATTCCTTTTTGGGGCGAGGACCCAAATGTCTTGTTTGCGTCTAAGTATGTAATGGAATTTTTCCCTACTGAGAACATGACCTACGAACAGAAATTAAACTCGGTAACTCGCACGGTTATTATATTGACGCTAATTAGTACCCTTCTTTATGGGGGTATTCGTCATCTAATTATTGGAACCATTACCATCGGCTCTATTTTCATCCTTCATCATTATCACCAAAAAGAGAAGGTCAAAGTCAACTCTAAAAAGGTTGTCGAAGAGGTAAAGGAAGGATTTGGAAATCCCGCAATGGATTTGCTAACTCAAGGTGGGGAAGAAATACCTACGGATATATTTGATGAACCTGAACCTAGTAATCCATTTAGTAATGTTATGATGACCGATTATGATTATAATCCAAACAAGAAACCCGCACCAGCAGCATTTAATCAAAATGTAAACGATAAAATTTTAGACAGTGCGAAACAGATGGTGATTGAATCCAACCCAGACCAACCAGACATCGCAGATAAATTGTTTAAAGATTTAGGGGATCAATATGTATTCGAGCAATCACTACGTCCATTTAGTTCTAACCCAACTACTACCATACCAAACGACCAACAGGCATTTAGCGAATTTTGTTATGGAAGTATGACTTCATGTAAAGAGGGCAATAAATTTGCTTGTGCTAGAAATTTGTCGCGTCACACCAACTATTAAGTTTTTACAATTTCCATATAATAATTGCTTTATATAGAAATTCATTCTCTAACTATAGTATAAATATAAGATGTCCACAGTTAGCCCTTATTTGTTCAATAATACCGACCGTATCGGTTCTGATAAAAACGACCAAACACAAAATAACGTCCATAATACTAGATATACAAACCACAATTTAGCAAGCTTTTTTAGCGAAAATACTTCATCTCAACACGTTAACTTTGCCGTTCAGCAACCCACTATGACGTTTAGTGGTATTTCCCACGGAAATGGACTCAATGGAAATGTTATCGACGACGAGTCAAATCTCGTTATTAAAACCGAGCAGACCAAACCTTTTGAGAAATTACAATTGTTTCAACGCCCTTTTGCTAGCGTGCCTTACTTAGGACGCGGTAGCTGTGACCCTGCTCTTGAATCTCAACTTCAGCACGGTGAGGTGGTTGCTGGAAAGAAGAGTGTATCTACTATCATGGATAAATCCTTCTCTCAATACCAACTGTACCCTACCGATGACAAGATGGAAGAACGTGTTAACGACGCATCTTACACTGTCGAAGAGGCTGCTCTTGATGGATGGGTTCGTGGAGGCAAATCTACTCGCGAAATGTCTAATGACGAAATCATGCAGCAAAATAACCGCCCCAACGGAAATTTTTAAGCTGATGTCGTAATATTCATATAGTATATTTTGTACTATATGAAGTGTTGGATTCTTAGGTTTCTGATTTAATTATATAAAAATTTCATTTAACGTTATTTTTTTATAACTCTTTCGAATCCATATTGTTTTCTTCCAAAAGCAATAATTTCATTATTATACTTTATTAATGAATAAAAAATAGAGCTTTTGTTGTATTAATTCTTTTTATATACATATATATATATATATATGATTAGTGAAAAAGATAAAATAGAATATATAAACAGTTTGGATTTGTATATATTATCACATGGTGGTGTAGGTAGTAATTATTTAATAGATTATTTACAAGAAAGAGGATTATCTGTAAAAACTAATATAAAATTATATCAAAATACTTGTCATTATTCCTATAAATTAGTACCAGATAAAAAAACAATATATATATATGGTAATATAATAGAATCAATAATTTCTCAATATGTAAGAGGTTATTTACATGTTAATGCAACTAAAATACACAAATCACGTGATTACAATCATGAAAAATTAGAATACTTTATAAAAAATTATCCAGACGATCCGATTGGTATAAAAAAACAAATTAATAATTTAAAAAACTCCAAGAATACAGTTTTTATTGAATATCCTTATGATAAAGATAAACTAGAAAACGCATTTAAAATTTTAAATCTAAAAATAGATTTAAAAAATTTTAATATTGAAAATAGAAATACTATATTCAAAATAGAAGATTTACATAATTATGATAATATTCTGCAAAACATAATTAAAGTATATATAAATTATGATTATACATCCAAATTTAATTGTTCTAATGGTTAAATTGTTGGGGGTATTATACTGATATTGGAATTAACCTATGTTCTAATTATATGGATAATTTGTTACACATGTTCTCATTTACACCTTTTTGTGAAAAAAGTAATTATAAAACTATTCATTAATTTCATATACATTTGTTATATAATCTTGTTCACAGAACCATCTCTCATTTGTCTCGGCTGTAATTAGATATTTTTTATCATTAATTACAATTACACTTGTTGGGTCACATATATTTTTTGAATTATAAGGTTGTTCAATATCAAAATGGCTTATTCTTGGTAATTTATTATTGTCAAAATAAACAATCCATTTAAAAATATCATGTTTTGTAATGCCATCTTGCTCGTATGTTCTATGACCAAAACCATAGTATTCATTCTCATTTAATTTATATCCAGGTGTTCCACCTCTATATTCATAATTATAATTATTTTCATCATTAACAACTTCTATTTTTCTAATATCACCGGTTTCTATATCAAAAGTATATAATATAAATGGTTTTATATAATGTATAAAATATAAAATATTGTTATGATTTATAAAAGAAATATTTTTACCTGGAATATTAATTTTTGTATATTTTTGATTTTCATAATCAATTAAAAACATATCGTTAAAATGATTGTCTAAAATATATATTTTATTCTTATATTCAAAACATCTTGGGTCTTCACCTTTAAAAGTAATATTATTGTCTTCAATTATATCAAAATTTTCATTTAACGTTATTTTTTTTATAACTCTTTCGAATCCATAATGTCTTCTTCCAAAAGCAATAATTTCATTATTATACTTTATTAATGAATAAAAAATAGAGTTTTTTGTTGTATTAATTCTTTTTATATATGAAAATTTCATAAAATTATGTAAACCATTTACATTAATAGCAGTATAAATATTATCAACATTAAAAAAATCTAAATCTTCATATTCAATTTGTTTCTTGTTATTTTTTTTATATAAATTAGGTGTAGGAGAATTATAAGTTTCTATATATTTATCATTATCTGGATATAATAATTTTTCATTATAATCATTCATAACGAATAATATTCCTGAAATCTCGGGTGAACCAATATTAATGATCTTTCCATTTTTATAATTTACATTTTCTAACCATATATCTTTTCTAGCTTTATTTGAAACATTTGTTTTTGTATCATATATAGTTTTATTAGTAATATCTGCGTAAATTACATCAGTAACTAGGGTTGGACCAGTAGCTAAAAAAATATTAGGTTCATTATTAATTATTCTTTTAACAACTTCTTTTATAATATTTAATATTATTGGATTTTTTGGTTTTGACATAATTGGTGTATTCATAATGTTGTTATCCGAATCCCAAACAAAATAATGTTCCATATTATTATCAATACAATTTGTTAATTTAGTTGTAATTGAACTATCTAAATCAATATAAACGCCACCATATACATATATTGCAATATATCTTAAAAAGTCGCCTTTAGCAGCACCTATATTTAATTTATCAAAAGCATATAATATATTTTTATCAAAATTTGTTTTAATTAACTCCCTACCTATATTATCAGTAATCAAATAATAATCATAATCAGAATTAAGGTTTAAGATACTTTGAATATTATTATAAATTTTATTATGAACGTAATTAGATTTATAGGTTTGTATTAATATTTTTGGTATATTATATTTTGTATTATCAATATTTTTTGCCTGAATAAATGTTGGAATCTTAATCATATTATCATTATTTGAATTCACTAATTTACTCGGTATTTCTATCTCATTTTCGTAATTTACAACGTGGGTGTTTTCAAAATTGGGATTAATAGTAGTTAATATTTGTTTTAATATCTTTATAGAATACAATTCATCTGATTCTATAGTAAATGTTGGACCAGCAATAGCTGATATTGTTTCTAATTCATAAATTAATAAATTTTCTTCTTTAAAAATCATTTTATTATTTTGCTTTGAATTTGGTTTGTTTATTATTCCAATCACATGGAAATTTTCAGTTCTATTATTTATAGTTTTATATATTTGTTTTAAATCACTTACTATTTTATATATATCAGTTCCATCTTGATGAACTGTTGTATCATCGCCCCAACTTCCTATTGGTTGAAAAAATGCGATATACACTTTATTAATATTATGTTTATCAAATAAATTTATAAAACGCTTTGTTTTACGTTTCATACTATCATATACAGTAGTATTCCCTAAGTCATGATGAAGAAAAATATCATGACCGTATTTATTAATACCTTGATTATTATTCGTATAATTATCTTTATTTAAAAAATCTACAAAATTATTGTTTATACAATCGTTCACCATAGGTATATTTGAACGAATAAAATCAAAAGGTAATGATGTATAACGGTAGTTTAACTTCTCTAATATTCTTGCAATGTAACAAAATGTACCAATTGGTATCATAACCATTTTATTGTCATTTTGAATTAATAAATTGCTTGGGATTTCTCTATCTTGCCAATAATGTATAAATACTGTATCCTCGTTGGTGTTTTTAAATCTTCCAACGCCCTTACCATCAACTGTGTCAGCATATTCTTGGTATATAACCATATTTTGCCTTGACGCTTTCGTTTGTTCTATATTCACAATTCTCAACAATTCTTCACATAAATAATGATAATTCATTTGTAATATGTGATTTTCTGTATAATACGCATGTTTCAAAGCATCATATATAATTTCGTTTCTAGGATAAGTAGCAATGAACCCATTAAATAAGTGTTCGTTTTTAACATATGACTTCGCAAAAACCGAATCATAATTTTGTATAATATTATCAATATTTGTCTCAAACATTGCGTCACTATCTAAAAACAATCCCCCTTTCAAATACAAGTAATAATATCGGAATATGTCTGCTTTATGTTGTCCTTGTGTAAAACTATGAAACTTTTGTATAATATTGGGAAACTCAGCGATTGGATTGTCTATAAAAAATTGTATACACTCTTTATCTGTGAAATGTGAGTATTTCCAATCAGGACAGTATATATTTATTAGTTCTTTTACATATGGAGGCAATATTTCTTTTGATGTTTGAAAAACATGTTTGGGTATTTCTCTGTTTTGATATACATTTATGATAGGTAAAAACAATTCATCGTATACAGGTCTGCTTCTTATTGTCAGGTCTTCATTCATGACTCCAACTGTTCCAGCATTGGTATTTATGTATTTTACAAACTGGTTAAATTGAGATTCTAATATGGTGTAGTCAATATTTACGTCGTCATTATGTTCGTTATCATACACCTTAAAATAATGTTCTGTTTTTTCTCGCGTTCCAGATAATCTTTCTTTGATAGCGCCAAAATTATTGTATAATAGCGGTAATCCAGAATTTATTATTTTCGTAAGTAAATATCCATATGTTTCACCCCATTCATTCAGTAATAAGAAACCATTAATATTATATTTCCTTATAAAATCATAAAACTCATTTTCTTTGTAATATGGAATGTTCTGTCCTACTATTTGAAATTGAATGGTATCACACTCATATTTGCTTTTTAAATAATTCACGTATCTTTCACCTTTGAATTTACATAATGGAGAGAACACGCCAATATTCATACATTTATTTTGTATTTCGGGTATGTTTTTGATTCCAACTTGAATGTTATAGTCACTTGGATAGCACACTATAAAATTAGATGAGTCAAAATGCTTTGAATATACATCATGTGTAAATTGAGAATTCATAATCACTTTATCAGCTAATAACAACAGTTCAGTTATATCGGTCGATACATCAATATTGTTACTTAAATACGCAGATGGTATATCATATGTATATTGATGCTGGTCTTTACATAGCCAAATAAAATCATGTATACTAATAAATAAGTTGAATTTATATTTATTACGAACATCGATAATGTCGGTAATTTTGATATCACAATTTAACAAATTTTGTATAAATAGTATGTCTTTATTACTATAATCATTTGTGCATAACATTTCCTTATTTTTTACAAAAATATATTCATAGTTGTCATACAGTGTTATAATATCATTAATATATTTCTCAACTCCTCCTTTTTTATTATTGTGAATAATAAAAACTCGTTGTTTTGTTGATATTATGTCAGTATTGATACTTTGTATAATTTCATAATCACAATTATCGTTTTTATACATCATTTTAAAATATTTAATCAATTCTTCGTCAGAGCAACCTTTATAACCATAGCATTTCATTCTACCAAATCCTAATGAATTCAATTTAATCCATAATTCTTGCGTTGTTATTTTATTACTTAACACCAAAAAATCGTTTTTACTATTTTGGTATAATTCTTTCAATCTATTATTGTCAATAGCATCATTAATAATACAATATTGTTTATTGTAATCCAAATTAATTCGAGAGTTCATTATTTTATGTTGATATTCAGGTCCTCGTTTCCAAATATCAGATTGATTCGTAATATACTGTGGGTCTTCATAAGCGTCTAATTCTTTCATTTTATCTTGAACTCCATATTTAGCATAGAACATAGGACTAATATACTTGGGACCAATACGATTAATTTCTGAATTCCGAATCGTAGAAAAATTATTTCCTTCGTTATTCATATATTGAATATATTGTGCTTTATTATTTTTCACAACCTTGTATTTACTACAACATGTTCTGAGAAGAATTTCATAATCATCACATATAGGCAAATATTCAGAATAACTTTCGAGTTCCATTAGCACTGCACGATTCCAAATGCGAGGATGATTTGGTAAACAAATTAAACGACTCAATGTAACATTATTAATATTTGGAGTATTATAAATAAACCTCCACTCATTATCAATTAATTCACTATAATATCCTCCATAACCTTTACAAAGGGTGTTATCGGTATATTTACAATTTTGTCCATCGCGAAATAAATTAATAGTATCACCATATACAAATCCTATTTCTGGGTCTGATTGGAAAATATTATAAGAATCCAATAAACAATCTTTTAGTATCTCATCGTCATGATCCATTTCTAATACATATTTACCACGACATAATGATATAGCTTCGTTTTTAACATTACCTATATTACCACTGTTTTTATCTCTCTTATATAATCGAATGCGATTATCGTGAGATAAGGTATCTCTTAGAAAGGTAAAATGTTCGTCTTCTGGCGTGTCATCCATAATAACCCATTCCCAATCCTTTAATGTTTGTTTTTTTATCGAATCATACGCAGTATTTATATAATCGTAACTTTTAAAACACGTAGTGAATATAGAGAATATAGGTCTGGTTTTTTCCCTATTATTAATTACATTTGTAATGTAACAATAATTTACATTATGATTGAATTCCTCTATATTCGATATATTGTTTTTATGAAACCATCTACTCGAAAATCGCGATGGTATTTCCGCAGAAATATAATCATATTCGTTATATGTATCTCCATAGGTAACTAATAAATGATAATTATGATTGTATAATTTATTCAATTCACGAATATCATTTGTAATATGAATAGAACACATGAGCGATTCCTTATTAATTTCTATAAAGTCATCTATTTTAGAATATTTATCATGTCGAAAAAATAGAACTTGCGGATACCTAGACGTAGACATATATAAAGTATGTGTCTTAACGTCTTTATTATGATTCAAAAGTATATGTTATTTCTTCTGTTGTACACGATAATATAGGTGTTTGTTCTAATTCGATGTATGAAAGATAACGGCATATTTCTATAAACAAATCTTCTATCGCCATATTGTATTTATTGCTATGCAACAACATCAAAAAAGCATTGGTTAACGCTCCTACCTTCTTTTGTAGTAAATCATTATAGTTCTCCATACTGAGTTGCTTATCAGTTGAACCACTAATCGCACAGATATTTGTATTTTCGTGTTGATTCGAATTGATATTCGTTTTAGTAAGTTGATTGTCAATATATTGTACCGACCAAGGTAAGTCGCATATACTTCCACTATGACAACAATCAAACAATAAAAATAACCTGCAATTTACGTCTTTTATTATTGAATATATGTCATCGTCCAATATCACTCCATTCGTTTGGAAATCGTTTGGAATTAACACACTATCTATATTTTCCTTCTCATCATTTGACCGGTCACGGCGAATTGAACCATGTCCGCTATAATGAAACCATAATTCGTCGCTGTCTGCTTTGTTTGACATAAATTCCCTCAAGTGGTGGATAATATTTTTCTTTGTTGGATAGAATTCTCTGTCTTCCGTATCGTCTCGTAATACCGTGATATTTGTGGCTTGGTATCCTAGTTCGGCGATAAGCATATCTCGCATTCTAAGCACATCGTCAATACAACCTGTTAATTCAGAGTTCTCAATTCCCTTATAATTGATTCCTATCAACAAAGCAAATTTCATAGTAATCTATTTACAGAAATTATGTTTTACAAAACAAATGATACAAATGAAATTTTACAACATAAATTATAATCACATAGTGTATAAATGGAAAAGTCAGGTTCGACTATTAGTAATATACAAGTTCCATCCGACCAACTTTTCAAAGTACATTATTTGGATTCAAGTAAGACTGAAAATAAGATTATTGTCTTTTCCAATAGCAATGGACCGGTTAATTTAAATGAAATGTTTAGCGAAGAAGATATCGTAAATATTGAACTAAATAAGATTGATGTCGTGTTCTCGTCACAACAAATTTATAAAGACGATACAATCCGGACTATAAAGAAGAAAATTATAGTAGAAATTGGTAAAAACGTGATTTCCTACCCAGAATTGTATCTTTTCTCCAAAATCGAAAGTGACCTCTCTCTCTTCCAAATCTACAATTATGTCACCCAAGACGATAAAGTCCCCTTAGATTCGGTTATGTTAGGACAACTTCTACACAATTTAGGTGTTAATGATATATCGGTTGTTGATAACATACCCGTACAAGATGTTTATACATACAATGACTTAACCACGTTCTTGTCGTTCCTAGAAAACAAACAGGAACTCTGGATACCAGTAGGTCCTCGATTTACAGACAACCATCTAGAATTATTATTTCAAGCGAATCCATACAATATTATTAACGCAGACAACAACCCATTTCAATATACGAGCAACAACCCATTAATATCATTCGAGAACAATGTCTTATTATCATATGGCGATTTGATACATAATACTATATATGCTACCTCGGTATCTGATGTTCTCGAGTATGGTAAGTCAATACAGTTGGACGATGAATATGTCATACCTCTCTATTTCCCATTATTAGAGAAAATTGACGTTTTCACTGGTTCTGATATAATTGAGAAAAAACAACTACTCTTGGCTGAGAATGACAAATTATACGATAGGAGTTTTGGTAAAATAGAGGACAATTTACAGACTATGTATCAAGTATACAATGCAGGGTCTCGAGAGGATATCAAATACTCGCAAAATGGGATTCAGATGATAGATTTCACTATTCACCCGTCCTCAAAGGTAAAACTTCCACTCGATGTATTGTTTAAAAATATGCATTCGACCAAAGACATACCGTTTATTAAGTACAATCCAGGAGCTCGTTTTGAAAAAATGTACCGAGTGTATTCTGAAGATATTACCCAAACAGGGCAACAAATCCCATTCTTGTCAAAAGAAGAGATTATGACTTATTCGAAAAATATCGGTAAGTCACTTCAAATAGCCTTGGTGGTACAAGGTAACATGAAGGATAAAAATTTCGACGTAATTATTAGTATTAATCAAAATGGGGATGTCAATGTTATGTGTGATTTCTATTCAAAAGAGTTAGAAATACCTAGAAGTATTGCGGTTTTTTCATTGCCGTCTATAGCGGAATTGGAAATTTACATTGACGGAGTCGTTAATAATACGATTACCACATTGAACCAATATCTACAAGGATTAGGTTATACATTACAACCCTTTATCAATCTTACACATAAAAATGTTGAAATCAAGAATATCAACTACAAAATATGGTCTCCATTAGAAAAAGACATCGCATTTACAGATGTATCGCCATGTTTAACCAGTATGTTTGAAATCCAAGAAATAGAAAAGAATGACCTACAAATGAATTTCAAACGAGTAAACAACTATACACAAATGAACGCAACCAATCGAATGATTACCGATGTATATACTCGAACCAACAGTGAAAAAGACGTCATTAGTTCTCTCGTATTAAATTATAATTATACCGAACAAGAAGCACTTTTAGAATTTACCAAGTATTTAAATAATTTTACGAGGATTAACGGACAGTATGTAAATAAAAACATTGAAATCGTTGAAAATCCGGGGTTTGCCGTTCATATGGGGAAATTACAGACGGGAATGATTCTGCATATCGATGCTACGCAAATTACGAATATACGATATATAGAACTTTTATCCATTTATTTTGATAGCTTTCTACGAGTGTCACAGAAGGTTGGTATTAAGGGAATATCAAAATCAAAAATAACTCAACTCTGTTCTGGTAAATATGATACTGTGAAAGAACCCACCATTGAGAACCTCATTATACCCTCCAATAAATCTATCAGTCCTATTTCACAAGAGGGTGTTCTATTGCGAGATGATGGAGGTGACGAGGACGGCGATGACGATTTGGAGGACGATGATGACGATGATGCATTTTTATATATGGACGATGATGAAGATTTGGAGGAAGATGATGACGATGATTCTATAGACGGAGGTGCTAAAAAATCACAGGTTAAAAAATTAGAACCAAGGAAATATATGTTTGACAAGCTAAAACTGCTAGAACCGGAACTTATCTTATCGAAAGAAATCGGACATTATAAAGCTTATTCTCGGGCGTGTCCTTCGAATTTAATGAGACAACCAGTTATTCTTACAAATGATGAAAAAACAAAAATAGACGCCGAGAACCGCAATGGTTATGGGTATGCTCTGAAGTATGGGTCGAATAAAGAAAACCCTCACTGGTTTATATGTCCGCGATACTGGTGCCTTGAAACAAATCAACCCTTAACCAAATCTCAAGTTGATTCGGGAAAATGTTCCGGCAATATTCACGAATTTACAGAAAATAGGTTTCATGTAGATAAAGATGGCAATTACGTTCATCATTCGCCCGGATTTTTACCTGACGAGACTCACCCCAAATATGGGGTTCCGTGCTGTTTTAGTAAACAATGGGATTCAACTCAACTTGAAGGTCGCAGACAAAAATGGGGGGTTACTGAAAATAGTATCGACGCACCAAAAGGCACTAATTGGAAAGATGTGATTGATGGAAAAGAACTTGAATTATCGGGGACGATTGAAGCCAAACAACCTAAAACGGAGAAATCTATCAAAAATACAAAGAATGTCCCGGATGATATAACAACCATAAGGTATTTTTCTAAGTTATCTTTCTTTGAAAATGCTGGCATTTGGGTCTTTTTACCTCGGTCCGTTCAGTTATTTTTAGATGTTGATTACCCATCTATGATATCTTCTGACAATCAACAAAAAATAAAAGAGAACCAACGCGCATATTTATTGTATACAGTAGAACGTAAATATCACCAATCGTTTATAGGATGTATTGCAAGAGCATATGCAGATATGAACGACTATACGACCAAACAACTTCCGGTCCCTACTATCTCGGAAATGCGAAACATTATTGCTGAGTCCATCACATTGGATATGTTTTTACAATATCATAATGGTTCCTTAACATCTACATTCCAACCAAAAAATAAACGAGTAAATGATGATTTCTTACAGAACCATTACAACAGTGTCTTTTATAAATCTCTCGATGATAACATACCCGCACAAATGGACTTTTACGAACATACAGTTGCGTCATTTGCGAAATTTCTTGAATATCTCCGCGACGACGATTCATGGATAGATTATGTCTATTTATGGGACATTGTTACCTCGCCGAATCCCAAATTATTTACCAATGGATTGAACCTGGTTATTTTAAGTATTACCGACAATGACATTACGGACAATGTCGAACTCATTTGCCCGTCGAATTCATATAGCGCAAAAATACACGATAAGAATAAAAATACACTTATCTTAGTAGAACAAGACAACTATTACGCTATGGTGGCTGTATATGATAACACAGACAGTAATAGTATTGTCAAGCGGGTTTCTACATTTGGGAATAGCGATAAACTACCTGGATTACGTAAGACATTGAAGAAAATACAAAATACTCAACAGAATTATTGTAAGCCTTTACCCAGCATGCCGAAGGAATACAAATACAAACAAAACATCATTGCCGAGACAATGTATGAAATCTTACAGAAATACCAATATGTAGTGGATTACCAAGTATCCAATTATCGTGGTAAAATTATTGGGTTTATTGTACGCATATCCGACGCGAATTCAAATGGTATATTTATTCCATGTATGCCGTCTTCCGTTTTACCGGACATTCCTACCCAGTATATGGATAATATCCCATGGATGGACTACGTTACTACCAGAGATACGTTATTTCAAATACATCAAAATACAGAAACCGCGGTGTCGTGCAAACCATTATTAAAGATTATAGAAGATGGACTTATTGTAGGCATTTTAACCGAAACAAATCAGGTGTTACAAGTCAATCCACCTATTAACAATGATGTTGATGATGGTATTGATAGTATTAATGTAAAAGGTTATGCAAACAATGGATATTTTGATGCTGATACAAAAATACAAACGACCAGTTCCGAAGATACCCAGCGAAAAGAGGTCGTTAGAAACATCCGACTTGAAACACAATTCTACTCCTCTTTCAAAACAACAATACGAATATTGTTGAATGACCCATTGTATTCAACCGTGAAAGAAAATATTATTACAATTCTTAAGGATACTCGCTATTTATACCGTATTAAACTCCAAAAATTAGAAATACTTCTCAAACATCTCTTACGTAACACGGTCTCGTTTCATGATATGGAAGAAGATGTGTTGAAAAACATGGATGATGTTAGTATTTGTACTGACGATACTCGCGACAAACCTTACTGTATTGTTAAAAACAACAACCAACGTCTTATTATTCCCAGTAAAAACTTGATGAGCGGAATGGAGAACGAAAAACTGTATTTTGGACGCATTGCCGATGAACTTTTACGATACAAACGAGTACGGTTGTTTATGTTAGAACCCAAAAAATACTTGAATATAGGCACCGTTGATTACAGTGTAAATAAAAACGAGGTCATTCTATTACAATCCATATTAACCGATGAATATTGGGACAATCTTAAACCTTTTTATACAAATAAATATATTCGTAATCTGAATTTTGATAATGCTGACCCTGCCATTTCTCAAAAATATTCCTCCGAAATTAGTCTTTCGCAACAAGAAGACGCTGTTGAAACTGGTGATGATAAGTCTCAATTAGGACAATGTGTAAAAGAAGAGTTTCATGGAGTGATTGGAAACAAGCAAAGTAAATGGAGACGGACCTTTCCCGATGATTCGAAAGAAACCTTATACCAATGTTCTCATGTGTGTAGTTACTATTTAGTACAAATGATCTATCAAACACATTATGATAAGGAAATCGGCATGGTTGATATCAAAAAAAGGTTAGTTCGGCTATATAATAACTATGTAGAGAGTCACAAATCCAAGGTTTACGATATATTGCGTAAACAAAATGGTAAGCTGTCTATGATAAACAAGGTCATTCAGAACAAACTTACGATGGAAGATTTGATTATGAGCGAAGAATATTATTTGACGACTTTGGATATGTGGATGTTAGCATCTGATTTGAAATTGCCGATTATGTTATTCTCTCAATCTCCTCTTGAAAACTTGAATTTGAAAATAGATTGGGTACTATTAGGCGGAAATCCAGCGAAAGACCGTTTCTTCTTTATTCGTAGTCCTGCCACTTCTAAACGGTGTCCTGAATATCGTATGGTTACTCCTCAGCGTCCATTGTATGATTTGGAAGGGTTTGGAGATTTATTAGAAAATCCAGAAAATTATATTGATAACAATATGGATTTTGAAAGTTATTTGAACCAAGTTTCTTTGGTGTTTGAATAAATCATGACAAAATAAAAAATAATAATTACAAAACTATTATTTTTACTATTTTACTATTTTTTATCAAATTTAAAATCCAGCATCATATCCATCATCACATACACCCATATCACTATTCTTGATTGCGTCTAAATTGTTCTTGATGGTTATATTGTTCTTAGAACATACTTCACTGCTATCTTCCAATGAACCGAACATCTTTTCGATTTCTTTGTTACTGTCCTTCTTGGTTACTTCTACAGTAGGCATATTCTTCATTTGTTCCATATCCAAAACTACTTGGAATGAACCAGTACCAAACACGCCCATTTGTCCCATCATCACATTAGCAGACACACCACGCATGTGGTCGAAATCCGCATGTCGAGAAGCATTCAACAATACCTCCGTATGAACTTCAAATGTCGATTTGGAAATAGGTCCAATATCATCATTCAAAATGCCTGAACGGAAGATGGAAACCATATTCTCAGTGGAGGTCATACGGTCACAAAGAAGACTGAGATGGTGGTAGTTAATGTAGACACCACTAAACTCCATGACCTCAACAAATTCATTGTAGATGATTTGTCTGGCGGCTTCAATACCCAAAACACTGAATGCTTCCTTGATATCGTTTCCAAAGGTTCGGTTGGAATCAATGAAATCTAATGCCAATGTCTCCATTAGATTACTTCCGGTTGTATCCATAATCCAAATGTCCTTGTGTACGTATTTACTATCCTCCTTAATGACAGAGTTTTGTAATTTTCTGGGTAACACATTGGTAACGCCGCTGATTCCACGAAGAACAATGTTATTCAACAGATTGTCTTGGAAAAGACGAAGCATGTAAATATCATCGGATTGGTCCAAGGTATCGGCAATTCCGTTTAATGGTTTCTTTCCCTTGAGAATCTTCTCATTGAGACGAATGCGGAATACCAAGTTATCGGAATTGTAATCAGAATATACACAAGATATTTCATCACCGTGACTATTTGTAATAGCAAAGTGAATATCATCCATGGTAATATTCTTATCAAGCAGGGTCTCAGTATCCATTTCAATACGGATAATCCATTTTGATTTTGATGGGTCATTATCATTATCACCATCGCGGTTACATTCGTCGACCATTTCTTCAAATTCATAAAATTCTTCTAACATTGTGGCATCATCCATTATGTTCGTCGATTTATCATTCGGGTCGAAACAAATCTGTACTGATTTTACTACATCCACCAATTTGGTATGTTCTAACATGTTTGAATATTGATTTGCCTTGTCCTGGTCCTGTTCGTCAAGTTGGTTCAAATAAACCGTTAATGACGGATTCTTAGGGTTTTTGGTAAGACGAAGAATTTCTTCAATTCGCGGCACACCACGAGTCACATTCGACTTGGATGCCACACCACTTAAATGGAAAGTATTGAGAGTGAGTTGTGTAGTAGGTTCACCAATAGACTGACCCGCAATTACACCCACCATTTCTCCGGGATGAACGATAGATTGCTTGTATTTCAAGACAATATTCTCCAAAAGGACCACCAATGCGTTACGATGAAATCGCTTGTTAATTAGCAAATCCTTAGGGGTTAAGTAGAAGAAATATAGGATTTCAAAGAGAGAGCTCGGTGACGAATAACCGATTTGCTTAAGTTTGTTGAAATACTCCTCAATCAATTCAAATGCTTCAAGGGGAGTGATATCCACAATGGTGTTCGAATTCAATTGAAGTTGTCCTTGGATATTAGCAATTGTATTCTGGAAAGCAACCGGAAGATTAACTCCATTCTCATTTTTGTTTTTGAAGACGGATTTTACTACCAAATCGCGATTTTCAATCATCTTTTCAATATATGACTTACACTTGTCCTTGGTTTCTTTTGATTGCTTTCGGGTTCTGGTAGCAGCGCCCTTAGTGAAAACCTTATTAATTTCGGTCTTCTGGTCGTTCGCTCCCACAATATCGTAGTAAAGATAGATTTCTTCCAAACTCATACCAACCAGCGGGATTGATTGATTTTCAACCTTAGTAGATTCAAACCCATCGTCACCATAAGCAAATTGGATGATTTTGCCCTTGTTATTACGAACGGTCATATCATACTCTACCTTTAAGTCTTCCAGACCTTTGATTAATCTTCTTTGGATATAACCAGTCTGAGAAGTCTTTACCGCCGTATCAATAAGACCAATACGACCACCCATCGCATGGAAGAACAATTCGGGTGCGGTCAATCCAGAAATGTAGGAATTCTCAATGAAACCGCGAGCACCCGGAGAATCGTCATACTTATTGAAATGAGGAAGAGTTCGGTTTTCAAAACCATAGGGGATACGCTTACCATCAACATTGGTCTGACCCAAACAAGAAATCATCTGAGAAATGTTGATGAGAGTACCCTTGGAACCGGAATTGACAATCATGACGAAGCGGTTATCTTTGGCAAGAGATTTGCGACTGATTTTACCAGCTTGTTCGGTTGCCTTATTCAGGATGTTATTCACGCTGGTTTCGAATTGCGCGTTGTTTGTGTGAGAAGTATTATTTTCAAAAGTTCCCTTATGGACTTTCTCAATAAGGGATTGAACTTCTTGTTTTTGTTTTGCGATTTCGTGAATAATGGAGTCTTGTGTCTTCCTATTAGCAACCAAATCGCTAATTCCTACACTGAACGCACTCGACTTCATGTATTCTGTGATGACGTTTTGAAGGTCATCGATGAAATTACAAGCAGACATGTTTCCAAAATCGTTGAAAGTTCTATGGAGAATACCCTTCGTAGAAGAACCTAATACAGACTTCTCGATTTGTCCTCGAATATACTTTCCATTGCGGATTTCTAACACGTTGTTTGAAGTCGCATAATCTTCATCTTCGTCAAACAGTTTCGTCTTGAACTTCAATGTTAAGGGTGCCATAATCTGACTTAGAACATCGAAATTTTTGATTTTTCCGCTGTTCTTTTCGCTTAATTCGCGAAGTGCCGCCGTATCTACCTTTGAATACATCATCAGTAAATTCATCACATCACGGGGCGTGAATGAAATGTTGGGGCGGGTAAAACGATAAGACCCTAACAAAGAGTCTTGATAAATGCCGATAATCGGCGCATTTCCAGCAGGACTTATTACTTGATATGGAATCGCTGCTAAATGCCTTAATTCTGTTTCTGCCAACACATTTTGTGGCATATGCATATTCATCTCCTTTGTTTTTTGACTGCGTATATGCTGTCAAAACCCCCAAAGTCTCCTAAGGGGACGGACTATACCTTGTGCCTTATCCGGTTGATTAAACCTTCATTTAAGACCCGTAACCGTCTAGTCTCTGAACCTTCCCCATATCCTATCATAACGGACTTAGGGGCTTGGCTGCGGATTGTCTAATCCCATACTTTTTTACCATTGGGTTCGGCAATTAACCGAGTTCCCCCATTATGTTTCCATTATGGGGTGGTAGTATGGGCTCTAAAGAAATTCCCGTCAATTTGGCTACGTTGCCACTCTTTTAAATCTAATATAAATTTTTTCGCTCGTTCTTTTATTTCATCTATTGGTTCGTGTTTTCCTACAAAAGTTGTGATTCTTTTTTTATCAATGACTATACGGACGTATTCAGTATTATTCGTATTGTTTCTAAGAACCCGAATATACTTATCAATGTCGTCATCAACTATTACTACACCATTGAATCGGTCATATTTTTTTGTCAAATGTTGTTTCTGAGTTAGCTTCATCATTTTCTCTCGATGTTCTTCATTATCGAGAGCCGATTTTAACCGTTCAGAAATCAACTGTTTTGTATAGTCACTTTTCGGTTGAGGTATTGAAAACTTTGGTGGCATAGGGAGTTCTTCTCTCCAACAAAAGTTTCCGTTTACATCAGTAAACGCCTTACCGCCATTTGTTAAATTATAGCCATTTGGATATTTTGAATTATACTCAATGATAAATTGTTCTTCTTGTTCGTTTAAATCATCCACATCGCAAGTGTGTATTAATTCACAAGTAAAACTATCCTGACCGTATTTTCGTATAGCTGAATTCAAACACTTACAGTGGTTTTTTTTGCTTGAAAATGCTTCGTAAATATGGTCTTTGAATCTTCCCAAATATCCAAATGGTCTATATTTATTATGGTTTAACCTGTGACTACGCGTTTGACCTATATAAACCTTTCCATTTGTAGTATTAGTCATTTTATATATTTGACCAACAACTTTATCTTTTTCACCAATACCTAATATCATTTTTGTTTTATTATAGAGAGCGAGTTATATTTATATTATTATTTTAAAGAATGACTAGATGATTATATTAGTAAAATGTACCTATGCGAAATACACCTACCAGTAGAACTTACACCGTTTTCCCCAATAAGTATATCTACAACTTATTGGGCGGTCACCTGTTTGGGACAAAATCTATCCCCATCAAAATCGGCATTGTAAGGTTTTGTGTCCGCGACGTTCATACGAAATGTGTCACC
>Ga0181555_1000489_pt1 | contig 38990 bp, 41 predicted proteins | sample 011ome_15_FD_145601 | JGI IMG/M metagenome (GOLD analysis project Ga0181555, IMG submission 145601) | Coastal salt marsh microbial communities from the Groves Creek Marsh, Skidaway Island, Georgia - 011504AT metaG (spades assembly) | ecosystem: Environmental > Aquatic > Marine > Intertidal zone...
TAAAAACACCCTTCATATCTTTACACACACCCTCTTGAACCAGCATCTGGGCAAAATGCGTACGAGTAATCATACTTTTTTTGGCGATGGCTTGTGTTTTTTCCAGCGCTCCAAACACCCCTGCACCACCCAAACCTCGCGCCATTTTTTCGGCGCGCAACTGTCTGAATTCTTGATGTTGTTTCAGACCCATTTGCAATGTTTCATTGTTAATATCTACCCCCAAGCCGACAATATGCACTGTCATATTGCTCCACATGGCAGAGATCTCTACTCCGTGCACCAAATTCAGACCAATTTTATCAGCTTGGTGTTGCGCTTCAATGAGTCCATCTGTCGTATCGTGATCAGTGAGCGCAAAGACGTCACAACCCTCTTTTTTGGCCAAACGAACCACTTCACTAGGGGATAACACCCCATCAGAATAATACGAATGATTATGCAGATCTATGATCATTATTTATAGATATTTTTTTCGGTGTTTAATCTTTACCACTACAATTATCAATTTAGTGTTAATAACCTCATACAATACCCTGTAGTCTCCAACTCGATAACGATAATAGGGTGACAAGTCCCCAACTAACTTCTTGCCTAGATAAGGGTTATTAACAAGCTTAGTTTTTATTGCAGCTAGTATTTTTCTTTGCCAAAAGTTATCAATTTTTCTAAAATCTTTTTCAACCTTATCATCAATTAATAATTTATACATTAAGTGCTTTTTCCAACTCTTCGATACTAATCAAATTTCGATTTTTATCTTGAGTTCTGCTTTGCACTTCATAATAATCAACCATGTCATCCAAATAATTTTCCAAAGCCTCCTTTACAAAAAAACTCTTTGGTCGCTTAGTAGCGTTTGCTAACCCATCTAATTTAGATTGCATTTCTTCATTAAGCCTTACAGACAACATACCTAGCTCCTATGATATTGTAATATATGTATGACAAGTATAACATTTTTGACAAAACGATCAATAAGACTTTTTTATAAATTCTTTAAAAAGCAAAAAAAAAACGATTTATAGTCTAAAATAACCTTTTATGAAGAAATGGTATCTCATCCAAACCAAACCCCAACAAGAGGCGATTGCCACACAAAACCTATCTAATCAAGGGTTTAATGTCTTTTACCCCAAAGCAATCATTAATAATAAAACTGTTTCATTATTTCCACGTTACTTATTTATTGAACTGGATGATAAACACCAAAATTGGACACCCATTCGCTCAACCAAAGGCGTTGCTAACTTTGTACGCTTTGGATTAAGTTTTGCCATTGTGCCTAATAAAATTATCAGCATGATTAGAATTCAACAGCAACAAACCATTGAAAAATTAATCAATATTTCTTCACACCAAAAAGGTGACACTATCGAAATTCAAAGCGGGGCCTTTAAAGGTCAGCCAGCTATTTTTCAAAACTACAACAGCCAAGACAGGGTAGTTGTTTTATTAAAGATCATTGGCCAGCATCAAGAGATTGAACTATCTAAAAAAGAAGTTGTTGCAGTCTAGTCCATTAACAGCTATTCAAAGTTTATAATCACCATTAAATATCAACCTTAAATATCTATGTGCGGAATCGTCGGCGGAATTTGTAAAAACAACATTACATCAGTACTGGTTAATGGCTTAAAAAAATTAGAATACCGTGGTTATGATTCTGCTGGTGTGGTGGTGTTATCAGCGGATAACGAACTACACCGCGCCAGAGCTGTTGGCAAAGTGGTCAATCTTGAAAATAACATTAAAGCTAAAAAAACTGCGCTAGACGGCACAGTTGGCATCGCCCATACTCGTTGGGCCACCCACGGCGAACCAACAAGTAACAATGCTCATCCACACATTTGCAACCAGTTGGTTAGCGTGGTGCATAACGGTATTATTGAAAACTTCCTAGAATTAAAGACGCAGCAACAAACACAAGGCTACAACTTCACGTCAGATACTGATACTGAAGTCATCGCCCACGCTATTCATAAAGAATTAGAAACCTGTAGCACACTGCTTGAGGCCACGCAAAAAGCCATTCAAACCTTTGAAGGTGCTTATGGGGTTGGCGTAGTCTCCCCTAAAGATCCAGGGCGTATTATTGCCGCACGTAGTGGCTCGCCACTGGTGATTGGGCTTAGTAAAAAAGGCAATTTCATTGCCTCTGACCAAATGGCACTGCTAGATATTACTAAAGACTTTATCTTTTTAGAAGAAGGTGATATCGCTGACATTACCCTAAATACCGTCACCATTTATGACAAAGATGGCAAGCAAGTAGAGCGAAAAATTAAAACATCAACACTTAAAAGCGGCCAAACCTCTAAGCGTGGCTATGACCACTACATGCTTAAAGAAATCTTTGAGCAGCCACAAGCCATTCGTGATACCTTAGAATCGCGCGTTACCAAAGACACGGTGCTATCCTCCGCTTTTGGACATAAAGCCAAAGAGGTCTTTAAAAATACCAAGCACATTCAAATTATTGCTTGCGGTACAAGTTATAACGCCGGCCTTGTCGCTAAATATTGGCTGGAAGACATTGCCAAAATACCAACCCATATTGAAGTGGCCAGTGAATATCGCTATCGAAAACCAATTGTTCTTGATAACACGCTATTTATAACCATTTCTCAAAGCGGGGAAACAGCCGACACCTTGGAAGCCCTAAGAGCCGTAAAGAGTAACAATCAAGACAAAAACATTCACACGCTGACAATTTGCAACTCAGCAGAATCAAGCTTAACTCGCGAATCAGAGCTTACTTTCTTAACCCATGCAGGCCCAGAAATTGGCGTAGCTAGCACCAAAGCTTTTACTACCCAGCTAGTATCACTGGCACTACTAGCGGTGGCAGTCGGCAGATGTCACAAGCAAGTGTCCAAACAACAAGAGGCAACAATTGTAGACGGACTAAATCGCTTGCCTGGTTTGATTACAAAAACCCTCAAACAAGAAGATCAAATCAAAGAATTAGCTAAAACCTTTAAAGATAAATTTAATGCTATATTTTTGGGCAGAGGCACCATGCACGCTATTGCCATGGAAGGTGCGCTCAAGCTTAAAGAAATTAGCTATATTCACGCTGAAGCCTTTCCAGCCGGAGAGCTCAAACACGGACCTATTGCCCTAATTGATAAAGACACACCAGTGATTGCCGTAGCGCCGAATGATGAGTTGCTTGACAAGCTAAAATCCAACCTGCAAGAAGTAAAATCTAGAGGCTCAGAGATGATTGTATTTGAAGATGAGGCTTCCCAAGTTGAGCCAATGAAAAACATGACCATTGTCCCAACCACCACCAATTTAGGTAGGATCACTGCACCGATTATCTTTACTATTCCACTACAACTCTTGAGTTATCATGTGGCACTGATCAAAGGTACAGATGTTGACCAACCTCGTAATTTGGCAAAATCAGTTACTGTGGAATAATGTATAAAACCACTAATTGACAAACCCGATCAACCGATCCAGCTTATCATCATAAGCTAGGATATTCTCATGATAATTAATCACCTGGGAGATATATTCAAGTTCAACATCGCGCCTATCTTGATAAGCATCTAATAGATTGTTAATTGTGGTTGATTGCAAATTATAATTTTCATGCTGGATTTGCGCTTCTTTTTTAGCATCAGCAACAATATTCGCATAGCCTGACAAGGTTTTTTCAATAAGTACTAGTTTTGTATTAAGCGCCAAAATATCCGACTTTACGTCTTTTAAGGCATTGTTAGTATCAATTTGCAATTTCCTCAAATTCATCTGTGCAACAGTTAAATTCTTCTTGTCGTTAACACTCCCGCCCAATGGAATATTTAAAGTGATATTACTAGAATAATTAACACTAGAATTATCATAAGTAGTGGTTTTAGTATTGCCGATATTAGCATCTTTCTCAGCACTTAAACTTAGGTCCAATTGCATTAAATTTTGATTGTTATAATAATCAATATCAATGCGCTTAAGATTTTTATCAATCTCATCTTTTAATAGACTTCGAATATTTTGCTTTAAGTAAGCATCTAAGTCTTTGTCAATTATTTTGCTGGACTTTGCATAATCAACTTGTGGCTTCAAACTCAATAAACTCTCATCATTTAAATCAATCACCAAAGCTTGAATTTGCGCTTGCAGCTTTGCATCATTATCCAAAATGCTTTTATTCGCTCTAAAAATTGCAATCTCTAATTTATTTTTATCCGCCTCTTTAACAAGCTCTATACTTTTTAAGGCCTGTAGATAATCTGCATATATTTGGGCATTTTTATCATACAAAGCCCAAAGTAAATATTGCTCTAACCTATCAACTAAAAACGCCTCTTGTGCATCATAAAAATCTAGTTTTTCACGTTCAAGATCCCAAATATTACGCCGATAAGACTTAAGACTACTTGCGTTACTATCATGCTTTAACAAAGGATATGTGTAGGTGAGTTTGTAATTATTATCATAGGTAGATATATTGTACTCATCATAATAATCATCTTGCTTATAGCGCCATTTATCCTCATCTGGCGTTGAGCGCGAAGCACTAATACTCAAACTGCTAGGATTGGACAAAAACTTTTTCTCCGCTGAAACTTCTACTGATTGTTGATTTTTTCTGCGCTTTTTCTCATAAATCGATGTAGAGGTTGTATCTTTATCAATATCGTAATAACTATTATCAAGCTCAATTGTTAAATCAGGATTCCACCCAGTGTAACTATCCCTACTTGCATCTAGCTCAAGTTGCTTGATATCAACATAAATTTGATCTTTTTCAAAATGCGTGTCTTGGCTAAGAACTTTATTAATAAACTCAATTTCTGTTAGTGCAAAAGTCTGTCGCACCATAGATAATGACAACACCAAGAAAAGCGTTAAACTGATAAGTGGTTTTTGTTGATAAATCAAATTAATTTAGAGTTACAAGTTCTGCAAACAATTGCGCTTCAAATTATTATATCTTCTTTTGAGTGTTATGACTCATAATAACCTTTTTTTGTTAACCATTCCTTTAATTCCAATTAGTTGCTGTTATAAAGCAAATCCACAATTTCACTCTGAGGTTTAAAACCTGGCACTAGTTTTATCAACTTCTCGCGCAATTTTTGTTGATCAGTCAACAAACTTGACAAAATCAGTGATGGTTAAATAGCTCATCAAAAATTAAAGGGATACAACGGATCTTTAATAAGCAGATTGTGTATGTTTTAAATCAACAATAGCAACCACAACTTTACTATTATCAATCAAACAATACAATAGACAACTTCCAATTCGATATCGATAATACGGGCTAAGATCGCCTTTTAGTCTTTTTTATATTTGCGCCAAAATATGGATTTTTTTCTAAGTTGCGGATAGACAATATCTTGTATTTTTTTATAAACCTTGAGATTAATTTTCTGTTTAGACTTAACAAAAATTTTTTGTTTCTGCAACTTCAAAATCAGATAATTGTATAGTCTCCACTATTAAAGTCTTCTAGACCACTCTTAAGATTTTTGACTAAATCCTTGTCACTATGTATCTCTTACATTTCAACATTATCTATATATTGTGATAAAGACAAATATTGCATGGTGGTAAATTCTAAAAAGTTAGATATATTTCTTCTCTGCTCATCAGCTGCAGCTTTGCTTGTATCGTAAGTGTTATCATCAACACGCATTGTTAAATTTTTCATTTTTTATAATGCTTTATTTATTATGAATAATAAGGACCACGATTTGAAGCAATTGAAGAAACTTAGAAAAATTAACTAGAAAATTGCTTTATTTGATGCATACGCTCATGAAGTACTGTAACGATACCAATATCACCACTATCTAAATATTTCCAATAAACATAGTGCTTTTCATATCTAAAATAGAATCCATCAATACTAAAATCTGCAGGTATTGGATAAGACACAACTAAATTACTGCCAATGTTATTAAAAGCCTTAAATAACCCATTAATATAAATTTTAGCTTGCTTTTCTCCCCAGGTTTTTAGTGTATATCGATAGATCTCATCTATTTTTAATGCAGCAGAGTTTTGTACATTAAACACAGGTTTTGATTAGCTATTTCTATTAAAAATATCTTCTGCACTCAGATGTGAAAAAAAGGAGTCCGGCGTTGAAAAAGCAAGCATTAGCTCGGCTTTCAGCCTCTCAAACGCCTCTTGTTCAAATCGTTTTTTATCATCGCGTATTAAGCTACGAATATATTCACTTATATTCTCGTAAGACCCATTTTCATTAACATTATTAGTAACAAATTCACTTAACTCGCCGCTTAGCCTAACTGTCATTGTAGTTTGAGACATAACAACCCTTAGTAATCATTTTGTATTCATTGTAATTAATATTGAATACAAAGTCAAATCAATAGTTAAGTCTGACTATTGTTATAAAGCACATCCACAATTTCACTCTGAGGTTTAAAGCCTGGCACTAGTTTTATCAACTGCTCGCGCAATTTTTGTTGATCACACTCCTGTATCGCTGTTTGCAAATTATTTAAAATAGGTTCAAGCTCATCCCAAGTGAGCATCTCTTCTTGTGCGCGCATAATCAGTGGATTATCTGTCTCACTTACATTGTCACCAATCAGCAGCTCTTCATATAGCTTCTCACCGGCTCGCAAGCCAGTGTATTTAATCTCAATATCTCCATCAGGATGTGATTCATCTTTGACCTCTAGCCCACTTAAATGAATCATCTTCACGGCTAAATCATGAATTCGCACAGGTTCGCCCATGTCTAGTACAAATACATCGCCCCCTGTTCCCATAGCGCCCGCTTGAATCACTAACTCCACCGCTTCTGATATGGTCATAAAATAACGAATGATATCTTTATCAGTAACTGTTATTGGCCCGCCGGCTTTAATTTGTTGCTTAAATAGTGGGATGACGGAGCCACTAGAGCCAAGCACATTACCAAAGCGCACCATGCTAAATTTTGTACCACTCTGCTTAGCAGACAAAGCTTGCAATACCAGCTCTGCACTTCTCTTAGTCGCACCCATGGTATTGGTTGGGCGTACGGCTTTATCGGTAGATATTAGTACAAAAGTTTCTACATTGGCATCAATCGCGGCTTGCGCGCAATTTAGCGTGCCAAATATATTATTAGCCACCCCTTCGGTATTATTAAACTCCACCATTGGCACGTGCTTATACGCTGCTGCATGATAGATCGTGTCTACATCAAATTGTTTAAAGACATTATCAAGCCTGGCTTTATTATTAACACTGCCCAATATCGGATAAATATCCAATGAGTAAATGCCAATATTAGATAGTTCTTTTTCAATGGTATAAAGTGCTAACTCACTCATCTCAAACAAAATTAGCACCTTAGGCTCTAAGAATACTATCTGCCTACAAAGCTCTGATCCAATCGAGCCACCAGCACCTGTCACCACCACCACCTTATCGGTAATATTTTTACCCAATAAATCTTTATTAGCCTCTACCAAATCACGCCCAAGTAAGTCCTTAATACTTACCTCACGCAAATCACCAACACTGACCTTACCCTGTGCCAATTCGGCTACACCAGGTAGCATACGTACATGTACTGGATAAGGTTCTAATGTAGAAATAATAGCAAGCCGTTTAGCACGAGAAGCGCTGGGCATGGCAATCAGTATCTCATCCACCTTAAGCTTAATAATAAGCTTCTCAATAGCATCGACAGAGTAAACACTTAACCCGCTAATATACCGCCCTTGTAGCTCTTTAGAGTCATCAATCAATCCAACCGGGTGATATTCATCAGAGTGCGCTAGTGCGCCAATCAACTGAACACCAGCATCACCCGCACCATATACTAAAACTCTACGCTCGTTACTATTGCCATTGCCATTGCCATTGCCATTAAATTCAAAATTGAAAATTGAAAATTTAACATTATTACTCAGTAAAAAGCGCGCAGCAATCCGCACCCCGCCAATAGCTAATAAAGACAACATCCAGTTAATTAATATAACAGAACGAGGAATACCATCCACCGCTACCATAAAGCCAATCACACCCCAGACTAGTGCATACAAACTCACTGCCTGAACCACAGTCCATAAAGCCTTAAAGCCAATATAGCGAATCACCGCACGATACAAGCCAAATCGCACAAAGATAATACTAGCAACAACCGGTGCGCCCAATACCACCCAGATCAAATCATCCTGTGGAAAATACCAATATCCAAGACGAATTGAAAATGATGCCAATAGTATTGACACCAACAACATAGAATCAACAAGTAGCATGATTAATTGCTTGTTGATTCTAGAAAGATTTATAACCAAATTTAACATTTAAAATTCACCATTCAACAATTGTCACTAACCATGTTAGTGATTCACTCCATTACACCCAATAACCTTTAAAAACGTCATCCATAATATCTTCATATCAAACTATAAATAATAAAGCACGCACCCCTTAACTGCACCAATTTTCAACCGTTAGCTCTTCAACCCTACAAAACTCTTTTTCATTATTAGTAACAAGAATTTTATTTTTAGATCTAACGTGTGCTGCAATCCATAAATCATTATTACCAATAATCTTGCCTTGTTTGGCAAGGGACGCTCTTATATCGGCATAATGTTCAGCTACATTATTATCAACAGACAACACGGGGATCAATTCAGTTAACTGAGAGACTAGCTGTTTAGTTTTTCTAGGGTTGTTACTTTTTGCGGCGCCATATAATAATTCTGCATGAGTAATAAGTGACATGCCAACAATACCTGGCGATAAGCTTTTAAACCTCTCAAGAACTTGAATTGGATTTTCTTTAGCGATATAAATACAGATATTTGTATCTAGTATATATTTCAACATCAAAACTGTTCACGCTTTTGTGGCGCTTCGTCGACTCTTATTTCTTCAAAAAATCCTTCAGAAGAGTTTAATTCTGCAAGAATATCGAATGCTTCTGCTATATTAGTAGTTTTTTGCCTTAACACCAGCTCATTGCCGCGTTTAAAAATTTCTACTTCAGATACATTAAAGCGAAACTCTTTTGGTAATCTTACAGCCTGAGAATTTCCAGATTTAAATACTTTTGCCAACATCTTTACAACTCCTTTATATGTGTATATTTATAAGTATATACATTAAAATATAAATGTCAAGAGATTTAGCAGTTTAGAGGTATATGTAACACAGAATCAACCAACAGCATAATTAGCTGCTTGTAGCCTCATGAAAGATTTATTACTTTATTTATCATTGTTAACTAATCCTTATTAATCGTTAAAAGCATATGGATTTAAAAACTGCCTTTTCCAAAATAACTTTTTGTCAATTGAACTAAGCTTTGTTTCATTACAAACCGTATCCCAATTCACTTGTATTATCTCCACTTCAGACACATTAAAACGAAATTCCTTTGGCAGACATAGGCATAATACATAATTACCGGATATCAATAATCTGATTTAGTATTGCACAAGCTTGTACAAATTTAGATTTTTCAAGTTGTTCCATTGGATGTTTAGACGCACCTCTAGCCCTCCAATCAAAAGACTTTACTTGATGGCATAAAACATAAGCATTATGACTCTTACCTTGTTTTTTTACCTTGCCTATGTCTACTGCAAAAGGATTGGTTTTGTTATAACTTGCAGTCGTCATTGGCAATCCCAATACTAATGAAGTTTTATCATTAAATGCTTTTGGCGACAAAACCAAGAAAGGATGAAGGTTACGCATCTCTTTGCCCGCTTGTGGCGAGCAGTCAATCCAAATAATATCTCGTCTTGAAGGCACCCAATTTACCATTTTTCAGCGCCGAGATGCTCATCTGCTTGCATAACTTCTTTGCCGTGAGTTTCAGGCTCGAAGCAACTAAGGCGCTGCTCCAAGGTAATAAATTTATTTTTTATTGGCGAGATAATAATCTTACCATGCTCAACACTTAAACTAACTTTTTGATCTAAATGTAGATGTGCCGCTTTAGCCACTGCGCTAGGCAAGCGCATACCAAGGCTGTTACCCCATTTTTTAATATCTAATAATACTTCGCCCATAACCAACTCCTAATGTTTAAACGGAGTATAAACAAATTCAACATAAAAAGCAAATAAAGAGTGAATCATCTACTTATAAAAATCAGAAAAAAATTATTTAATTAACACTGGCTCCTTTACATTTTGCAAAAAATTAAAAATTAATAATTAATAATTAATAATTAAGGAGCACAATACTTAATTATTAAAAGCATATGGATTTAAAAACTGCCTCTTCCAAAATAGCTTTTTATCGACCGATCCAAGTCTTGCCTCATCACAAACCCTATCCCAATTCACCTGTATTATTTCTATTTGCTCTTCAATAATCAAATCCACCTCCTTCTGTGAAAGCAAAAAAGCAGGCGCAGCATTAACACAGACTCTCAACTGAGACAGGTTATTATTGCCTGATATCATCATTGCTTGTGAGGCCTCATTGCCAGACCGACTCTGCGGGCAAATATCATAAGCCGGTGTTAAGGATAACTCTCTGCCATCCCAAAAAGCCGCATGATTGCGAGCATGGTCATCTGTATTTCCACATAAAATGTTAAAAGTAAGACGGGAAAACAATTCTTTTAGAGTTTCTTTTGGCTTACTAAATCGATAACGAATAATTTCAGCCAACGCCTCATAACTTGCATAACGAGCCATCATATCATCCAGTTCAAATATTGTTAATACCGATACGATAGATTTACGACGCCAGCCTTGTTTGGTATATTGCCGATCAAATCGCTCAATCAACAACACATCTTTATTTAAAACCGTTTCTAATTTAACGCTGGCAACATCTAGCCCCGCAAGTTTTGCCAATCTCATTGCAATAAACTCAGCCTTAACAACGCTATACAGATCTGCCGTTGAAGAAAACTTAGCAATATATTTTCTATCATCACTTTCAATTAATGCTTTTGGTCTTGCACCACCAATAGCACTACCATGATACAAAGCCATATCAAGCTCTGGCGTCAGTGCAATGCCTTTTTCAACACGCTCAGCAGAGCTTATTAACTCTTCAAGGGTGATATTTCCACCGCCACGAGGCACATACTCAGAAGCAGAGCGCTGAAAATCAAGCGCACCAATACGATCAGAACCAGATTCTAATAAATAGGTTAGCTCATTGAGTAGTGTTGTATCAGTATTAGAACCTCTTAATCCCAATTGTTTATTAATAATTACTCTTCGTCCCCAGGCATCGGGCGCACCATCACGAATACAGCCTGGCATACTTAAGCCATCCAACAAAGGTAGAATGCCTGACTTTAAAGGTAGCTCCGGATCATAAATGGGAATAGCAGCCATGTCATCATTGATTCGCTGAAGATATGACTGACCATAGTTAAACAGTAAGTTATTACCATCAGCCTTAAGCTTCCCTGCAACTACTGGATCTACCTCGTTAGGCAGCCATATCCAAACATAAGCCTCATTAAAAGTCATCATCAACCACTTGTGTTCTAATGCGCTTAGGTAACAAGGCAACCTTATCTTTTGCACTTTCTATTTGCCTTGCAAACGAAACAACATCCTGATCAAACAGATTAACGCCTACAAGCATAGCAACTTCAAAAACAAGACCAATAGCACAGCTCATTTCACCCTGTTCAATTTTACGCAAAGTGATTCTAGAAATTCCCGCGCGATCTGCCAAATTCTGCTCACTCCACTTTCGCTGCTTGCGACCCAACTTTATCTGTTGTGCAAGCAAGAAAACTGCCTCTAAACTATATTTTGAATAAACTCTATTTTTTGCCATAACAAAAGATTAATAATATAATTGTATACTATAACATACATTAAAATAGATAATGACTTTTATAATATACAATTAATATATTCAGCATGAGAGAGAGTTTTCTAGAACTAAATATTGTATCCCGTAATCTTACTTAATCACACACCTTCTTTAGTTAACCGACTTGTGTAGGATTGAATTAATTAAAGTTTGATAAGGAATACCCTCTTGCATAGCTCTAGTTTTGAGACGAGATAAATCTGTTTTTGGTATTCTAAGAGAGATTGGCGCTCGCTCTTCATTCATCTTGGCACGAGCATCGGCTTGCAACTCTTGCAATCGATCAGATGTTAAAGTACTACGGCCAACTTGATAATCATCACGTTCGATCGCTTCAATTAGTTGTTTTTCGTCATCATCAATATAGTTGGTAACTTTTGGTATGTTTTTCATCACTTCTCCTAGGTTAAATAAATTGCGGTATGCTTTCTGCTTGGAAAAACTGTTTTTAGAAAAATTTCGTTATTCGTTTCAACATAAGGCACAATGTAAGCATAGTTGTTTATCCCTAAAACAAACATACGCTGATCAGGATATTTTTTACTCGGATTAAGGATGTCATCCAATATCCTACCCTCCTCTAACGCAATCACACAATCCTCAAAACTTACATTTCCACGACCATTATCATTTCTTAAAATTTCTGCTTTCTTGGTATCCCAATTTATTGTTTTCATTCCAATATTATATATACAGAGTATATCATGCTAGGGTTTATTTAAAAGTTTCTTTTAAAGACGATAAGGGCATTTATCAGTAGACAGTTCGTTTCGTAAAAAGGCATGTTTTTACCTAAAAATAATATTTTACGAATTCAGTTAAAATAAGGTAATAATTTAATTATAACCCTTAATACTATGCCTGATGAAACTAAGTACATAGGTGGCCCAAAATCCGATGAAACAAAGGCCATATCAAGTCGCAACTCAATTACTCACGGCCTTACTGCGAGGAAATGGATCAACGAAAATGAACAGGAGTTATTTAATACAACTACTGAAGCTTTTATAGTTGATTTTGACCCAGAAACTTACATTGAAAAAATACTTATCACTAAAATGGCAGAGTGCTTGGTAAGACTGATGCGAATTCAAAAGGTTGAAGATGCCATGTTTGATCTTACTAGCATTGAAGCAGGCCACCCAGAGGAATCGATCAAAAGTCTAGATAACGGCAGTGACAGACTAAGTGATGCGGTAGGCCTTGCTAGTTCCATGGATTGGCAATTCGACCTTAAAGCATTTGTAAGTAAAATGACCGTCCTAAATGAAATTGACCATCAAAACATTAAAGATGTTGTGAGCTGGATCTACGTAGAAGACAACATACCTATTGTTGACTATTATATTACTAAATATTGCACTAAGGAAAATCTCAACCTAGATGATTTTATCTCTCAAGAAATGGATCAACCAGTTCACCAAATAATTAGAATCGTTAAAAGGAAAGATACTTCTTATACAAAAGAGCCACTATCATACGAAGAATTTATAGAAAGCACTCATGAAATATCACCCTCCTCTCTACAAAATTACCTTAATAAGCTTGCCTTTGGTCTTTCTGAAAATCTACAGGCTCAACTTGTTCTTAAAGATATAGATCATCGCACTCAACAAATTAAAGATGCCGCAATGCCCGACACTCAAAAGTTGAGTTTAATTCAACGCTATCGAACTGCGGATGAAAGGCAGTTTTCTAAAACACTTGGAGAGCTGCTTAAACTGCGAGAGATGCTAAGTGATGTATAGCTAATATTTTTGATCTAGTGATACACCTGGGCTCTTAACAGGATCTCCAGTAAAAACAATTCCGTGACCTTCTAGTACAGACTCAATAGACTCTAAAACTTTAGTATTGCCAGCAGGAATCCCATTTTGCGGCTCATACCTTCTCAATGTCTTGAGACTTATGCCGCATTCATCAGCTAGTTCTTGACCGCTCCAACCAAGTAGAGCTCTTGCAGCACGAATTTGTCTTCCAGATATCATAAAAAGAGTCTATAATGTCTCTTTTAGAGACAATAATTAAATTACCTTACAATGTTAATAATCGAAAATTTCTTTTCTTCTTTAGAGGGTTCTTATGCGCCCAATACAATTAGATCTTATAGATCAGATTATATGCATTATTCCAACTGGTGTCAGAAATATAAATACGATCCCTTTAATATTCATGAAGATAAATTTGCAGACTACATCCTGCATATGGGTGAAATCCTAACTGTTGCAACTATTCAAAGGCGAATAGCCAGCCTTAGTAGTATATTTAATCTCACTAAAAGCACCAATCCTACAAAAGAACCTGTAGTCATTCTAACCATTAAAAGACTTCGAAGAAAATTTGGAAAACCTCAAAAACAAGCAACACCCTTAACTTATGACATTCTGACAAAACTTAAAAAGGTTTGTTCTGACGATATAGTCGGCCTCAGAAATAGGCTGCTTTTACAACTCGGCTACGAAACCATGCGTCGACGCTCTGAAATTTGCCAATTTAAATTTGAAGATCTGCAACATCTTGGTAATCATAAACATGCACTCCTACTGAGGCACTCTAAAACTGATCAGTACAATCAAGGAAAGATAATTCCAATATCTAATGAGCTATCTGAAATGATCTTAAGCTGGTCATTGGCAATTAATCAAGATAATGGCCATATCCTTAGAAGCTTCAAACGAAATCTATCTACCAACCCATCTCTTACACCTGCATCAATTAATCTTATTTTAAAAAGCCTTCAAAAGCAAGCTGGACTGAATCAAATAGGAGAGCTGTCTGGCCACTCGTTTAGAGTGGGCGCTGCACTTGATCTATTAGACAAAAATATCCCGCTAGAGAAAATTATGCTTAGAGGTGGTTGGAAATCTGAGACTAGTGCAATGAGATATCTTCAAAGTTGGAATGATAGCAACTGGCTGATTATTAATTGACGATAGAAAAGTCAACAACCCAATTCAACCTTATCTTTGCTAGTGACTCACGCCATCACGCTTCATAACCTTTAAAAATGTCATCCACAATATTTTCATATCAAACCAAAATGATTGGCGATTTAAATATTCTACATCTAATACAACCTTATCAGGAATCGACAATTCATCCCTGCCATTTACCTGCGCCCAACCTGTAATACCAGGCAACAATCTATCCACACCCTTTTTGGTACGTAAAGCAACCAGATCATCTTGATTGTAAAGTGCAGGTCTGGGCCCTACAAAGCTCATATCACCTTTTAATACTGAAAACAATTGCGGAAGTTCATCTAAGCTAGAGCGTCGCAAAAAACCACCAATAGGGGATAAATACGCATCTGGATTATCTAGTAGGTGAGTTGCTACAGCAGGCGTATCAGTCAACATTGATCTAAACTTTGGCATTTTAAAAATTTTATTATTCTTACCAATACGCTCCGACCAATATAATGCAGGCCCTTTTGAGGTAATAATAACCAAGACCGCTATTAATAAAAGCGAAATTAGCAACACCAAAAACAGGAAAATTGCCAATATTAAATCAAATATTCTTTTCATTCGCTGTAATTCTACACAATTGCTCATCTATTGTTGTAACAGGATGCCAATCTAATAAATCTCTCGCCTTACTACTGTTAACAGAAAGTGAAGAAAACAAGCGTATCGCGTCAGCTTCTTTACCTAATAATTTTGCCACAAAAATCATCCAACTGACAGGAATAGGAAGTAACAATGCTTTTTTATTGAATGCCGTAGCAATTTTTTTTAATAGTTGTGTTGTTGAAAGGTTGTCATCATCAGAAATTATAAAAATCTCATTAGCAGCCTTGGGATGCAGGATGCAAGTAATAATAAAACTCACTAAATTATCAATAGCTATTAACGATCTGACATTATTCACAGCACCCAATGGCAAGGGAAATATAATTTTAGCTCCCGCCCATTGAATCAATCTACCAAAGTTACCAGGGGCATTATTTCCATACACTAATGGCGGACGAATAATAACCACTTCTAAACTACTATTTTTAGCCAATTTTAGCAAACCCTGCTCTGCCTCATACTTACTGACCGCATAAGGTTCTTGCGGATTAGGAGTATCAATTTCCAAAAATGGCTGATTATTTTGATTACCATTCACACCAATTGAACTTAAAAATACAAATCTTTCAACCCCAGCTGTTACAGCCTGTTTTGCCAAATCAAGTGTTAATTCAGTATTAATCTTACGGAATTCATCTAAATCAAGCATCTTGGATTTATCAATTATATGCGCCTTACCTGCTAGATGTAGTACGCAATCAACCCCTTCTAAAGCAAGTGAAAAGTCAGCATTGTTGGCAAAATCACCCACTACAAACTGTTTAATCTCATCCGGAAATATAGTAGTAGCCTTGCTTCTAACAACAATTGACACACTAAAATCTTGTTGCAAAAGCTCTACAACTAAAGCTCTTCCGATAAAACCCGTCGCCCCTGTAACCAGTATCTTCATTTTTTATTAAACACCCTCCAACTACCCATTACCCCAACGTTAAGAATTCTACACACCCTAATTTTTCTGATTAAACATATTTAACATCATATTATAAAATTTCGGAAATATTTTTTTTACAAAAGACAGGTGAATATAAACAATAGTATGGAAAACTCCCAAAATTGGATTTTTACCACCGAACAAAACCAAACACTTATAAAAATAAATTACCGCATCAATCTTATTACTTGAGAGACCATAAGAATTAACTCGATAACTTGCTAAATTTATTTTAAGCCCCTTGGCTCTGAATTCAGGATCGTTAGCCAATACCAGCCAAAATGCATAATCATTTCTTTTGGCAATGTCTGGTTGCTGATAATGAGAGAATGCACCTCTATCATAAACCACCGTCAAACAACCAATAAAATTCAAATTGATAAACAATGCTTTGGAAAACCTCTCTGGTATATCTATAAAACTTAATGGTTTTGATAAATTGTCTATATTTTGATAGGCTGTGTAACTAAAGTTCAGATTATTTTTTTGCATAAACTCTATCTGAACAAGTAATTTGTTACGATGCCACATATCATCTGAGTCTAAAAATGCAATATAATCCCCTCTGGCTATATCCAAGCAACTATTTCTTGCGCCAGCTGCACCTTTACTGTGACTATTGCTTATGATTGTTATTCTGTCATCCAATCTGGAAAAGTTTTTTACAATTTCTAGACTTTTATCTGTCGATCCATCGTCACAAATTATAAATTCTAAATTTGTATACTTTTGAGATAATACCGATGCTATTGATTGCTCAACATACGCTTCAGAGTTAAACATAGGCATAACGACACTAATTAATTTTTGGCTCATTGTCTATTTAAGGATCGTAATGTTACTATCGGGCTGTAGAACTAACATAGTCAAAAGTTTTTGCCATGGAATTGAAAGAATGGTGGCCAGCCAACTTACTCCCGTAAACAGAATTCCCAACAACATGTATATTATTATCTTTGAGGCGTTTAACTACAGCTTTATCAAAATCAACTTGTAAATGCGTCCCGGGATAGTAATTAAAATCCAAAGGATGCTCAAGTGTTAAATTTGATTTAATCTCAAAAATATGCTGTATTTTTTCAAAGTCATGCCTATCAATTACATGGGTCAGTACATTGCTGTTCTCTTTAACAGGGGTTAGAACTTGATAGTGTGCAGAATAATATTCGCAATTAATTTTTAAGCCAAACTTATTGTACAATGCCTCAATTATTTTCCCTAAAGAAGGTTTTAAGAGTATTTTTTTTAAAATCAAATACTTCTTATTCGAAAAAAGATCTGAAGAAATTTTATTTTTTTTAAAATTAGGCCTAAAGTCAAATGTTGCAGGTCTAAATGTAATTAATATTTCACCGATTTCACGATGAGAAATTAATAAATATTTTTTCAGATGCCCAGACTTTAAATACACAATTTTATCCAGTCCAAGCCTTAGGATATCTTTGTATCGCACATAACCAAGAGTGCCATTTATATGATCATATCCCTTGTACGAAACACTATTTGGAACAAGGTTAGAGCGGACTGTTATTTTTAAAAATTCAAAAAAACCGGTGGCTATATAACAATCATTAAACTCATATAAATTTCCATCATCGCATTCTAGCTGCAATAAATTATCATTTTTTTTTATCGATAAAATGTTGCCCTTAATAACCACAATAGAGGACTCTCCTTGCCAATATTTCTTTGGTCTAATTGGATTTTTTGGCACAAAAATAAAGTCTTTTTCAAAAGAAAAATTATCATTCAATAAGTCAGGATACCAATGCCTAAGTAGCCGACACTTTCCTGCTGATGATACGGTAGAAGATCTACCAAATGGAAAGACGCCATGCCAGTCATTTCCCAGGCCACCATATGTCTGTATAGAGGCCGGATTATTTGTACGATATTTGACACCGTGGCCGCCCATACCGGAAAAAACTGTCACATTTACGTTGAAGTTTTTTAATGCCATATGCGCTGCAACAGCTGACAATCCACTCCCTATTATTGCAACTTTTTTTTCCAATATATTACTCCTAACGCATTATAGCCATACCATTTTACCCCAGCGACTTTTAAAATTAGGTCAACAGGCCTTAAAACGAAGGCGTACCTACCCAAGTGAAATAGTGCAAAAAGATAAACAGAATAAAATATTTTATAAAATATATTCATTGGCAAATTGACATATTTAAACAAATCAACAGCGCGTGATTTGCTTGCTTTTAACGGGCTGTCTATAAAATCACATATATCATTTGGATGGGTGATTAAATACTCGCCACTATTCAGAGACCTCTCATCATCTACAACATACCCTATTCTTAAAATATGAAAACCATTTGAAATCGCATAGCTATCCATTTTTGATTTGATTCCTGGATATTTATAAAATGGAGAAATTCGGTAGGCAAATACAGAAGTTGAAGAGATAATATAGACTTCAGACTCAACTGAAAATAATTTAATTTTCTCGATCATGCTCATATTTTCCTGCATTTTATATGAGAAGGAAAATAAGAAAATATTTTTATAAACCACTCCAGAATTAAGCTCATTCTGAATGTCGCTGTGGGAAATCAACTTAATAATATTATTTTTTTTATTGATTCCTAGTTGATTAACCAGCCTGGAATTTTTCCCAATAATCAGTGTTTTCATAATTCTATAAATTGTGGTGCCAACTCTATCCCTCCCTCTATACTCTCTTCATATTTTTTTGGAATCATAAAAATCAATGGAACAAACTCAAAGTCACACTCTGACAAAGATTTAAATCTAAATAAATCTAAAGTAGATTTTCCACTAAGCAAGGTGTATATCAGACCGCGCATATTATCGCCCATTAATCCTGTTTCCGATATGAAGTTATAACGAGCTACTATATAAAAGAACTCTCCTTCTTGAATTAAATCATCAACTTTAAGCATAGACTCCTTGTTTAGGGACTCAAACAGAATAACTGGGTAATTTTCTAAAAGAGTCGATTTAACAATATCTCGAATAATATCCGGCTCAGAACCCTCTACATCAATCTTAACAATACTCTTTGGTAAATCAATAGTTGAGAATAGACTGGAAACATGAATTGCCGGAACAGTATTTGCAGTAGAGTTATCATATACAACATGCCCAAGACCAGTGTTGCCAGTAGGAATGGAGAAAGAGACCTCTTTTTGGGTTATCTCTGAAGGAACTACTGCTGCATGAATACAATTCATGTTGTCATGGGCCACATATTTAGATGCATAATGCAAAGCCTCTTTATTTGCATCAACGACAATTATTGATTTAAACGAGTCTGACACCGCTTTTGCAAATTGCCCATAATTAACACCAATATCGACATAAGTGGAGAGCTTCAAATCGTTGGCAATTTTATTTATAAGGAATACATTTTCAGACTCTCTCAAAATGCCATATATTATAAAAATTTGCTCAACATCCTCGTAATCTAGACTTGACGTCTTCCCTATCAAAGAGTGGTAATGTTTATAAATCATACATACCCATTTACTCTTAATGCATAAATGTACGAATATACGTGAGAAGAAATACGCTCTTGTATTTGAAATTATTAAACTGGTTTTTTTTGACATTTTCGATCCTTGATAATTTGAACTGTGAACACTGCGTGCAATATTACTAATATTGCAAAAGAATTAGACATCCAATCTTGCAACATACCATATATTATTAGCACTATAAATATAGGTAGATGGTTCTTCATTTTTCTATACAAAAAGAATGTAATAATCATAAAGTATAAGACTCCCAATATTGGACCATAATAAATTATTTTAAATAGAAGGATGTTGTCTAGCGCCTTATCATCACTAGAAATAAGCTCATGCATCTCATGCTTACTCAAGCCATTATATCTAACCTCACTTAGGGCGTCATACAGGTTACCAAATCGAACTAAAATACTAGAGTCACTCGCTAGATAACTCCAGTCTAATGCCATAATGGCAACGATAAAATTAGTTGCCTTATCGCCAACACCCTCGATAACAAAAGGGAGTGCCACCGCTAAAGAAAGAAACATTGCAACTATAACCTTTACTCTGCTCACATTAAAAATAAAATAAAGTGCAATTAAAATCAGTGACCTTGAATTTGAAAATAATGCGGCTACAAATACGATGAAATTTACAGTATATTTTTTTATATTTTTTATATAAGGCTCAATATTCAAATAAACAAAATAAAAGCATATAACATATACAGTAATATCCACCGAATGTCTAAAAATTCCACTATTTGCATCTATGTAATAACCTTCATAAGGCCTCAAATTAAATATAACGGAGATTAATGGAAGCAGCCATATCATTAAAATAAAATTTAATCGCGGGCCTTTTACACAGTCTATCAATCCTTTTTCCATTTGAATGGAATCTAAAGCTATTAGAATTGATATAAATTTAACGAACTGAGAGACGAATGTGTAATCTATAGAATTAAATTTGAATATATACGATATAAGGGCAAAAAAAAGAATAATCAGAAGAAGAGTTTGGCTTACCGATTTCTTTTTATAAAGCAAAAAAAGAGCATACAGGGGAAGGAGGATATCGCTTAACATTATGCCTCCATAACTTGCACCTCCTAATATTACTAATATACTGATACTTAAATATTCTAGCGCGCTCATACTGTCCGAGTGTTTCTAAAAAGATCATATACAAAGAAAACTCTCAAACTAACAACTAGTACATAGAATAAGAAAAAACCTATTGAAAACATTATTAGATCACTAGCCATAAAATAATAGCCAGTGGCTATTAACACTGCACAAGTTACAGCTATCATATTTTGCTTGTTTTTACCTCTTGAGAATAAAAAATATTGAAGTAACGTGGCCAAAGATGAGAGAATTGCACACAAGAGGAAAATCACAATTAGAATCAAATTATCGTTTATAAGCGCACTCCAAATATTGCTTATATAGCCAATTATTGCAATAAATATTATCGCAATAAGAATATTGAAAAACATGGCAAATAAAACTTTTTTCGAATACCGAATTAAACTATCAAAACTCCCGTCAGTGGAGAAAATATTAATAATTGGCTTGTAACTAACACTCCAAAAACTTATATCCATAGAAACTTGTGTAATAGTAAAAACTATAAATAATTGATAATACATACCAAGATCAACAAGCCCAACTGTATCAACCATTATTTGCCTCTCTAACAGCGGCAACATCTGCTCTATCATAGCGGCAAGAAATATTGTGAAAGTCCCCTTGAAGATTTCCTTAATCCAAGAAAAATTCAAAAACAATAGTTTTACATATGACCATTTAGCCCTAATAGAATTATCAATATTAAATGCCAAAAGTGTTAACAGAATATTAAAGATTAAGTACAGAAACAATACGGAATCAATGTCAAAACCAGGAAAGAAAAACCTAATGCAAAAAGTAGCTATTATTACGAAAAGCAGTAGTGAATTCTTTAACGACAATAGTACAGAGTACTTCTTTATATTGCCAACAGCTTGTTGCCTTCTGACATACTCATTCTGATACGCATTTATTAATACAATTGCAAATAATAAAATTACATAGAAATTTTGAAGAATTAAAAACGATATCACTGTCAATAAAAATAACAATGCGCTAAAAAATAGTGCATAAGCTAGATGTTGAGAATTTATTGCCCTTAGCCTCTTATTCCTACGTATTATAATTCTACGGTTGAAATATTGATGAGATTCAGCTCCAATCAAAAATGGGAAAAATTTTTCATAGGTTAAAAATAATGCCACCATGCCAATTTCTACAGGAGTAAAAACATACGGCAAAAGAAAAATACTCATTAACTTAGAGCCACTTCCAAAATACCTGATAAGTATATAAATCAACCCATCCCTTTTATTTCTATAGACAACAATCCGTTAAAGACAACTTTACATTTGTAGCAACGAGTCTGGTTATAAATTCCGTTAAATCTAAATGTTTTTTTTATTGAATAACTCTTAACTGGATGTATTGACATATATTCACATTCTAATTTTTTTTCATTATACGACCATTTGAAATCGCTATAAAAACTAAACACCATGTCTTCACCAAGACTAGAAACCAAAATCTTGGCATCAAAAAACCTTACATCAAACTTCCTGACTTTAGAGCTTATTCCTATTGATTTTTGACTAAACCGGTACCAGCCTGAATCTATATCATGTATCACTTTAGGGTAAGAAAATCTTACAACCCTAAAAGAACCATTATATGACATATGACAAAGAGGGTTAGTATAATTAAAGGTTGGGTATGATTGAATACTCCTTGAAACATTTCTCTTAAGAGAATTTGCATACTTAGAAGTTCCAAATGATGTAATGATCTGTTTCTTGTCGGCCTCAACAAACAGACTGCCACATGCATCATGCGCATGACCCATAAACCCTCTGCTTGGAATAGAATTAAATACAAAAGTTGTTTTTACACCATGAAAGGAGCTTTCGAAAAAATAATTCTTTACATATCTTTTGACGCTGTCTTTTCTGCTGCAATATTCCAAATAAGAATCATTTATAGGTGCACTTGGATGATTTAAAAAGATCTCTTCGCATTTTCCCAATAAAGACTCCAGCCGCTCTAACACACACCTCTTTAAAGGGATAATATCTTTATTTAAGTGCACTATTTTCTGTAGAAAAAATAGCCTTTTATATAATAACTCTTCGTAAACTGGATTTTTCTCAGGAAAGTGCCCTAACTTTTTATAAGTAGACAAATTAAGTATTACCTTTTTTGAGAACAATTGAATGTTACTATTCAGACCTAACACAATTGAATAGATTAACATTGCAATATAATTATCTAAAAGATGATTACCACCAACATGCTCTTCCGTGTTGATCAATAAAAATTGAGCCGACTCTTTAAGGTGATTAACAATAAAATCACTTTTATTAAGACTCCAATTAAAAAGCAATGGATAGACTCTAATTGAAGATGGCAGAGGATGCCAATGGCTTTCAGAAAGAGAAATATTTGCCAACATATTTTCAAAAAAATCTGGATCATCTTCTAAATTGAAAGCCCAATCCAGATACAAAAATACCATTTGATCCGTGTAATCATCTTTATTAATCCTACCATAGATGAATGCCTCATCTAGCTCTATCACTTTTCCATTAAAAACCCATTGGCCTTCTGCATTAATTTTGCTATATTCATTTTTGAATAATGTGCCGAAATTTGGTATATGTATACTTTTATTAATCGCGGCCTTTTTATTCGAAATTTCAATCAACTGTTGCACTCTTAGAATTGACAAGATCACCCTCTTAAGAGATAGGAATTCTAATAATCTCCACCACAATACTATGGAAAGTTGAGAATTAATTATTGAAAGGGCATTCTTAATCACAGATCTTTCATCCACAACCCTAGAACTGCCAGCTTAAAAAGCCTCTCACTGCCAAGAGATGAACGGTTGACACTTTTGCCAAAAGTATCTGAAATAAGCTCACATGAAAGTTTTATACTTGCCCTGTACCTTTCATCATTTATCAATTCGGCAATAGGAAACGAAAAGCCTTTTTTCGTATAGTCACTTCCTGGATAAATTTGTTTATGTAAATTCTTTAAAAGCGGCTTTAATCCATCACTAGAAATATTAAATGGAATTGTAGAAGAAGCCATATCAGACCTATAATCTAGCATAGGAGCTCTAGACTCCACCCCTGTGGCAAGCGATATAACATCCATTCTTGTTAAATTATTACCAGGAAGATATAGTTTCTTGTCAATATCCTGAATATCCATTCCTATATATTCTGTCAAATCCGTTTCAAAAAATTGCCAATCATCGACTGAAAGAGACTTCCTATAAAACTCAATCAAATTTTTTGAAGAAAGAACCCTCTCAAGTTTGTCGAGTCTATTATCTAAGTTTCCGCCTACATAAGCCTCTCCAAAAAGATTTAAAAAGAATTTAAACAAATTTCTATTTCTTAGTCCAAATTTTATGCCCCATCTCTTAACATAAGATCTCATATTTTGCTGAATAAGTAGATCTGCCGCCTTATGTCGGTTGTATCCCTGGTACAGCTCATCTCCGCCATCGCCAGTTAGCAAGCATTTTACATATTTTGATGAAAAATCAAATAAGGCCATTGTTGGAATAATTGATGTATCTCCATTTGGTTCGTCCATAATTGAAACAGACTTGTCTATATAATTATGGACATCCTGATTATTGATTTCAACTGCAAGTAGTTTTATACCTAGCCGCTTCGCAAAATTTGAAGCTTGGTCGTATTCAGAATAACCCTCCCCCTTAATATTTACTGTAAAGGCAATAGGGTCTCCTTGATAATGCCTTGTGTAAAAATAAGCTATTAATGACGAATCTATGCCTCCTGAAAGTGTTGTTCCAACAGGAAAATCAGTATTCAAATAATCCGGCATTAGCTCATCAAACACACTTCTTATATTTAAGTTTGTCTCAATTGGAAGGCTAAATTTGAGTACCTCTTTATGAATTACCTCCCCTGTGCGAAAATCAATTGAAAGTATCGAGTTTGGTCTTACTCTTTCCACGTCTTTAAAGACGCTCTTATCTGGCCCAACAAAACCCATCTCCAAATAACGAGCCAACTGACTCACCCTAATATTATTCGAATTACAGCCGTTCGTCACAGTTTTAGACATCGATCCAAACACGACCTTTCTATTGTTAATACGATAAAATAGTGGCTTTTGACCATATTTATCCACTGACAAATGCAAAATTTTTCTATGGTTGTCAATTATAGATATTGCAAACATGCCATTAATGCATTTGATAGCTTCTACTGCACCCAATTCAACAACCAGACGCTCTAACAAATATGTATCACCAAACTTATTAGGAATGGAATATGCGTTGGACAGTTGTTTCAAATTATAAATCTCTCCATTGAACAATATAAAGTAACGTCCGTCTTCCGTCTCAACTGGCTGCACCCCATGTTTGGCATCACCGCTTAGTCTTAGTCTGGAGTGGATTAACTGCACACCTTTTCTAACGAGAGTGTTAGACGAGTCGTTGCCTCTAATAGAGAGTAGATTTTGTATTTTTAACAAATCATTAGGGCTTCTCTCATTACCCTCAAAAATACCAACTTCTCCCCAAATGCCACACATCAGAAAACCTTTTTACTTAATAGAATACTGCTTATTCCATCAAATTTTTTATCATGTTTGCTGAAAATTGGATTGTAAATATATACTTTTTGTGGGAAGTCTATTTCTAGAGCATACGTACTATAAATACCTATATAAAAATCATAATCAAGTTTTTTATCATGAGTTACAGTTACGTTATAAATATTATTTCTCCATAAAAGCAATTTCATAAAACCCTTCCATTCGCCAGGATGAAGTTTTAGATTAATTTTATTAAACCCGTTAGAGTGCAATGCTTGGATTATTTCCAGTATATACTCATAATTAGCCCTACTTAACCCAGGATCATACGCCGATGAGAATACACAGACTTTAGATGATTTTTGATATTTAGAAACAGCCAAATCAATAATTTGGCAATCTCTCATAATTCTAAACTCAGACACAGATTGAGTACTAAACTCCGTTACATCACATTCACGGCTCAGCTCTAAATATTCTCGATCTAAAATAGGAAAAAATGATTCATTAAGTGGTGTATATTTTGTAAAAATTTGACTTACTTGCATAGGGTCATAAAAAATTCCATGAGCCACAATCTCTGACTTTTTTTTATTGTTGACAAAGGTGGTAGAAATTATTTTTTGCATCGGCAATAGCGCGCTTCTACAAATGTGCAGATTAAATCTCTTTGAAACGCTGTCCATGCATCCGAAAAAAAACATATATAAGCTATACTTGATAATGGCGCTTGGAATATATTGGATGGCTATCCTAATACCAAAAATCTTGTAAAAATTCTTTACCAGTGAAAATTTAATAATTTTTGTCGCCTTAACCCCCCGCAAAAAAGATTTAAAGTCAATTATATTATCTATTTTGTTTGCTTTCCTAAATGCATTCAAACTATTAGGGTAGTGTGCGCTTTTTCCGTTATATTCCTGAGACGACTCACAAAGTGTATCCGACCTTTTGAACTTAAATAGTACAACTATCGGGAGGACAAAGCTATAAAAAAAGATATTGAGAATGGTTTTTACGTTTAACAAAAAAAATGAGTCGAACTTTACACTCCCCAATACCAGAAAATAGTTTAAATTAAATTTATTTTTTCTTTTTGAATGGACGAATAGCTTTCGAATTAAGTATTTATCAGTCTCCAAAAACCAACTATCACTCGAATTGCAAACATTTTTTAATTGTAATAACTTTGTGTTGAAATCATTTTCAATAAGGCTAAAATTTAAACAACTGACTGGATCGGCTGATATTTTTTTACTCATTCTGATATTTTTTTATATACACCTAAATTATTAATAGAACCTTTTAGAAAATAGCGAATACCCCTATCACTTAAATTAATATCTTTAATTTCTGTAAAAACTTGTATCAATGCAGTCTCTAATGACTCTTTTGGCAATTCTCTCATAGCAATATTTGCATAAAATCTATTGCAAAATAAAAAACCTTTGCTAATCATTTTTTCAGTAAATATTGTTTGTAGAATTTTATTATCCTTCTTCTCGATATCAAAACACCAGCTCCACAATTGAGGAAGTCCCGTGATTCTAATTTTCAAACCTGAGTATTTTGATGTTTTAATCACCATATTCTGAATGGTTTTCCCAACATTAAACAATATATTACTTACATTATTATTTTTATAATAATCCATAGTAGCAATTGCAGCGGAGAAGCCTATCGACTCTGTATAAGACGTGCTACTTATAAAAGTATCAGATACAGATTCCATAATGTTTTTTCTGCCAATAATCGCAGAAAAAGGATAGCCATTTGAAATGGATTTTGCAAATACTGCCATATCTGGAAATACATTTTTCTCCATATGGTAACCTCGATTACTAAAGCGAAATCCAGAACTAATTTCATCAAAGATCAGCACAATATCATGCTGATCACATAAGCCCCTAACCTTCTCAAGATAATTATTTTGAGGCTCTTCATATCTCATTGGCTCCATAATAATAGCCGCAACCTTACCTAAATTATTTTGAATTTTTTCCTCTAAATCTAAAATATCTCCCCATTTAAATCCTATACTGGTACCATCTAGACATTTAGGAACTCCTTTTGAAGGGACAAAGTCAAGTAGGTGATTTTGTAATGCATCTTGATCTGACAATGATGATGACAAATACCAATCATGCCAGCCATGATAACCAGAAAATAAAACCATTTCTTTTTCAGAATGTGCTCTTGCAATTCTGATAGCAATAGCATTTGCTTCACCACCAGCTCTAGCAAATCTTGCCTGATCTGCCCAACTATGCATCGACAATAATATTCCTGCTGCCTCAAGCTCCATCCAGGAATTTATTGAACATGACGATCCATTATTTATTGTTTCAATGACTTCATTATCAATATTCTCATTTGCATAGCCTAATGTGTTGGCACCAATTCCTGATATTGAATAATCTTGAAAAACTCTAAAATTAGAATCGACAATAACAGACCCTTTTGCTTTAATATAACTATCAGGCCAGAATTCTTTTGAAAATTGATCCGATCTTTTTGATAGTAATTGACTCCCATTTGGAATCAATTCTTCCCTACTATTCATGAATTTTGGCAACCTGTTGAGAAACAAACGTTTTTTCTCCCCATCAAAGCACTCCAGCCAGCTAGCATTCCTGATGTATTTGTTGTTGATCTCAAGTAGATGAGGATTATCGTCTAAAAAGTTGCATATCTCATCCCAACTCCACTTATTATCTCCCATTGCGACATATATCTTTCTAATCAAGTCAAGATCCTCGAGATAGTCTAAAGTTAGTCGTTTCAAAGAGTGTTGCAGCTTAGTGTTTACTGATCCTACTTTAAAGAAAGTAGTCATTGTATATGCAAATGTTACGTGCTCCCTATAACTATCTAAAATGCTTAATAGGCTAGCATAAGTTAATGACTTGTAAGTAAACACTTCTACATCAAAACCATCGGGAAAGTTTGTTTTCCCTATTGTTGTGTTAGATACATAATCTAAGTTTTCCTCTATTAATTTATTTACACATGTATCTACTATGTCCGGATCAACAAACGGGCAATCAGCTGTTAATCTAACTACAATAGACGCTTTAGTTTTTTTTGCCGCCCCTAAGTAGCGAGATAACACATCATCTTCATCACCTCGAAATATTTTTACACTTGACTGAAATTTCTCTTCAATCAAATCATCAATTAAACGATCAGTTGTTGCAATACATATTTCATCAAGTACGCAAGAGTTGCTTAAGCGATCCAGCATAATTTGAAGCGAGTTCTTTCCACCAATATCTTTGAAAATTTTGTCCGGAAGTCTGGATGAGCCTCTTCTAGCTTGGATAATTGCAACTACCTTAATGTCTTTCATGGATTATATCTCCATAAAGCTGTTATCATACTTCCTATAAAAGGTGGGGAGAACTGTTCTATTTTTCCTCCTGATTTTTTAGTAACTATATCGTCCATGATTTGCTTATAATCCATTTCCTTATTGGCATAAGGTGTGTCGATATATGGATGTGCTTGAATTATCAATTCAAAATCATTACCTAATAAGGCCGTTAAAGATTTTTCCGTAAAAAAATGAACATGCTCTAATGGGGTAAAAAGCTTCCATTTCTCTCTGTACACCTCAAATGCAAACGAATCTCCATCTGGTGTAGCTGTAATATAGAAAAAACCCCCGGGGTTCAGCAAATTAGGAAGATGTTTTAATAACTCTCCGGGATTTACAAAGTGCTCAATCACACCCCTCATAGAAATTACATCAAATCTTTTATCAAATTTATAGTTTAGAACATTTCCCGTATGCACTTTGATATCAAAATTTTGCTTTGCAAAATCAGCTGAATTTTTCGTCAAGTCTATCCCTTCTCTCTCCCATAAATTAGAATCAAAATTAGACAAAAAATGACCACCACTCGAGCCAATATCTAAAATTCTCCCGCTATCAATAAAATTTAACAAAAAATCTCTATCATTTATATACTGGGATTTTCTTAACTCAAACAAATCTTCTTCGGAATTTATTCTGGAATCAAAGTATGATTCATAAAAAATTCTTACGCCTTCTTCTGTTAAATATGGATTTGTCGAAATCATGGAGCAGTCGTCACATTTTCTCGCCTCCATGCAACCCTCCTTTGCAAAAAGTGTAAAGTTACCACCTCCGCATACAATACATGGCTTTAGAGGGCCAATATATTTACTAAAATCTATGTTGTTATTCATTTTTTCTCCTTTTTTTTATTCAAGTTAAATTACAATTTAGAGGGAAATTATTACTTACACGAACCACCTCTATCAATTAAGTCCTTTCCAAGTTTATCAATATTAGACTTGTCTTTATCATTTAACTTACTTTTTAATAAACCATTGCCTTGAGAAACGCCAACAATATGCTGAGGATTGTTAATTTGATCCACCACAATATCGCCAAAATTTCCAAAAAAACCGCCGCTAACAATATTACAAAAACCTAAATCTTTCTTTCCGTAACTATTTTCTAAAATATCTTGCATCTTTAACACTTCATAGACATATGATTCAATCGCAGGCGTTACATCAGCACGATAGATTTCCATCGAATTTTGTGTGGCAATTTTGATTGCATTTTTAGTTAAATTATTTTTACCAAGGTCTACAATCAAACAATTTTTCTTTACATTATTAATTATATTTTCATCAATGATAGGATGTCCACTAGTCGTACCTATCAGCACATCTGACATGAATGATGCTTGCATAGGATCTGAATGAAATTGTATATTAACCATACAACTTTCTGATTTAATTAAATTTAAACCAGAAACAATCTGGTTGCCTTTGTCAATGTTTCTGCGATACAAATGAATTTCAGCTCCGCATTCAACTAACTTCAAAGCCAGTTTAGAGCCTATATTTCCAGCACCAAGTATGCTTATTCTTTTTCCACTTAAAAATCTAAAACGCTGACTTAGAAAAGACCATGTAGCATTAACAGTCAAATCATTAGGCTTAAACTCGAAAACCTTTGACTCTTTAATAGTTTGAAAACAAATGCTTGATATCGTTGCTTTGCCTAATTGCTCCGACTTTTTAACTAGTTCATAATTTAACTCGTTAGCATGGAAGGGGATTGCTTTTTCACTATCAGACAAAACAATATCCACTTTACCATCAATTTTTCCTAGCAAACTAGAAAGGTCCTCTTGATCAAAAATAATGCAGCCCGCAAGGGCGAAATCTTTACAAATTCGAACTGGTGTTAAATAAGCACTCTCCTCTTGTTTTGCTGTAGTTGATATTGAAAAAACGGTTTTTTTCTCAAAAGATTTAAGTTCAAGTATTTTTTCCAGAACTGAGTTTAAAAAAGTCATAGTCCACCAGGCGGGCCGCCCAGCATATCCCAAGTAATCGGCATATTCTCAGCTATATCTTGATTAGCAATTTGACCAATAACTATATCTTCATATTTTGAATAAATTCCATATGCAGGCGCGGTGTAGATTATATCGCCAACATTGATTACCGAGCCTTTTTTGATCGCATGCTTCGTATACATCGTCTTTCTAAATCGTATGATAGAAGCAACTTCGTTTGCAGACGGCTGCTTAATACCATCGCCCAAAGACTTCTCAACAATTATTACACGCTCCTTCATTTCCGCAAATTCTGCTGGCAACATCGATAGAATATGATCGGGTCCTTCCATTTCCTTATCTAAAGTGAAGTGCTTTTCAATTATATTTGCCCCTCTAGCAACCGCCCCCAAACTGACCATATCCCCAATAACATGATCCGAGATACCTACAGGTAAATTATTAAATGCTAGCCTCATTGTATCTATCGCCTTGATATTCATACTTTCAGGAGGACAAGGGTATGATGAGGTACATTGCATTAAAATCACATTAGGATTGCCGCACTTTGCCACCTCCATAAGTGCATCCTGGACCTCGGAAAGGTATGCCATCCCAGTAGATATAATCATTGGCTTATTAGTAGACGCCACTTTTCTAATAAGTGGTAAATTAACCAGATCAAAAGAAGCTATTTTATAACAATCAACACCTAACTCTGCTAGTTCATCGGCGCTCTCTAAATCAAATGGTGCCGAAAAAATAATTGTTCTATCCTTAGCATAATCAAAAAGCTCTGCAGTTTGCTCCTTACTAAGTTCGCTTTTTTTAAGCATCTCATAATCAGTTTCTTCGGTCCCCAAGACTTTTTCAACATAGCGAGAAGTCTTACCATGTTCGGCAACCCGATATTTAGCTTTATAGGACTGCAGTTTAACAGCGTCAGCACCAGCGGAAATTGCAGCATCTATTAACTCCTTTGCCAACACCATATTTCCATTGTGGTTAAGGCCAATTTCCGCAATCAGGAAAGCACCATGGCCAGCACCTATACTTTTATCTTTAATGCGCACAATTTTGTTAAACTCAAGACGTGGGTTTGTTTTATCAATCCCATTAACCTTAAATGTTTTATCGGTAATGACCTGCGCAAGATCAATGGCTTTACTGAATAATATTTGTAAGTCAGCATATATAAATTCGGCGAGACTACCCAGAGTGTACAAATTTCTTATTTTATCGAATTTTTCACGCGTTTGATTAAGCGCTGCTTGGTACCCCTTAAAATACATAGGGTATACCTCAGGCAGTCTGATAACTTTATAGTCAATAATTTGATTTAAAGAGCACAGATCGAGCCCCGAGAATTGATCTTTTACCTCCTGAGCCAATTCATCTTCCGGCATAACATCATATTTATCATTCGGTGAATACGTTATTTCACAACACATTATTGTCGCATCTGGTGTTGGATTCTTAATAAATGAGTTTTGGTCTGACACCCGATTAAAATAAATTTCTTTGTCATCGATATATATGAAATCAACACCTTCCGGCAAAACATTTGCAGTTGTCAACTCCAGCATCACCAAAATCACACCCCGATATTTTAGGTCCGTTTCAGCCCCTATAAATCTCGAAAAAATCGTACATGATGTAGTATTGATTACTAGATCCACAGGCATTATATCAATTTCGCGAATATCAGTAACAATACGAGCTATAGTGTCACCATCACTTTGCTCAATGCGCTCAATTGTTTCTCCCAACTTAATCACCCCACCAAGTGCAATGATTTTCGCCTCAAGACTACTTACGATCGTCCCACTACCTTCGTTCCCAACAGCACTCCACTGACCTTGATAGAATGCGCGGCGCTCTTCAGTAATTTGTACTCTTTTGGGCGCCCAATTGGCATCTAGCTCTTTGGTAGACATACCCCAGAGCTTTTCAGGATATTGTGTAAAGAAGAGCTCTTGCAGAGTCTCTCCCGCGAGAGCCTTGGTATACTCATAATAATTATTTGCCCTGGACAAGGCATCTGGATCCGTATTAGCCAGGTCATCATTAATTTTTTCTCTCATATCATCCGGAAGACTATTTATAAATTCCCTAGAAATCGGATAATCATAAAACTTGCTATTCTTAAGATTTTTAGCCCAATGCTCTCTCTCATGGAAAAGACCTTCAAATTCTGCCAACCAATAGTCCTGAATATCTTTATCTGGTGTATGATAGATGTGAGGACCCATGTCAACCGGCCTCCCCTTCCATCTCTCCGTCTTAGCCAAGCCGCCTAAACTAGGACTTTTTTCAATAATCTCCACTTTCTGCCCACGCTTTAGAAGCTCGTAAGCAACAGCTAGGCCCGTAACTCCTCCTCCAAGCACATATATCGTTTTTACCACGCTAAAAATCCTCCATCAACTGCTATATCCTGACCGTTAGTATATGCCGTATCTTCAGATATAAGATAAAATAGCGTGCTAAGTAAATCCTGAACTTTTCCCATTCTATGCATTGGTGTCTTGTATTCATAATTTTTTACAAAATCTGCAGATTGCTGATTATAAATACCGCCAGGAGATATAGAATTTGTTTGTATATTGTATTTACCAAAATGGGTAGCCATATATTGAGTCATATTTATTAGCCCGGCTTTGGTAGCCGAATAAACTTCTGAATTGTTTCTTCCACTATCTCCATATATCCGCTCATCACTACTAGTAGAGCCGTAGATAGAGGTGATATTTACAATTTTTCCACCACTGCTGTTTTTCATAATTCTTACTGAGGATTGCGACATTAAAAAAGCACCTAGTAAATTTACCTCCATAACTTTTTTAAACTCTGCTGCCGTTCTATCCTCAAAAGGTGTAAATACACCAATGCCTGCATTATTAATTAGCACATCTAGATCTTGAATTGATGAGAAAAAATCATGCACCTTTGTTTCATTAGTAATATCTAACTCAACTGGCTCAATACTATCTGAAACTTTAATGTTTTCTATATTTATATCTATTGCATAAACAAAATATCCTTTTTTGACTAAACCCTCTGCAAATGCATTGCCGAGCTGTCCATTTGCCCCAGTTATAATTGCTTTTTTCATTGAATTCCTTTTATTTAATATAGAGATTATTTTCTGCATTTATTGAAAAAAATCCTTAATTCTCACTTGCCACTTTGATTAAATACTGCCCATACTCATTTTTTTTCATTACTCTTGCTAAAACTATTAGCTCGTCCTTGGAAATATATCCTTTTTGAAATGCAATTTCTTCTAAGCATGCTATCTTTAAGCCTTGTCTATTTTCCAATACCTCAATATAACTTGAAGCTTCATGTAAGCTTCTATGTGTCCCCGTATCAAGCCATGACACCCCCCTACCCAATAATTTAACCTTCAAAGTTTCATGCTTTAAATAATACTTAAGCATATCAACAATTTCCGTCTCACCTCTGGCGGATGGTAGCAAACCTCTTGCAATTGAGGGTGCATTATTATCAAAAACATACAGTCCCGTAATAGCATAACTTGATTTTGGCGATACAGGTTTTTCCTCTATTGATAAAACATTTAATTTTTTATCAAACTCCACCACACCATACCTTTCAGGGTCTGAAACATGATAACCAAATACAGTGGGGGTTTTCTTTTCAAAACTTGGAATTAAATACTTATTAACAAATGTATCTGAATGAAAAATATTGTCACCCAAAATTAAACACACACTATCATTACCAATAAACTGCTCTCCAATAATGAAAGCATCTGGCAACCCTGTGGGTTTTTCTTGAATTGCAAATTCAATATTTAAACCTAATTTTGAACCATCCCCCAACAAACTAATAAATAAACTATTATCTTGCGGGGTGGTAATAATAAGAATATCTTTAATTCCAGCCAACATTAATGTTGACAGTGGATAATAAATCATCGGCTTGTCATATATCGGCAATAGTTGCTTGGATACAGACTTTGTAAGTGGATACAATCTAGTGCCAGACCCTCCAGCTAAAATAATTCCTTTCATAATTCTATAACTCCTAATCTTTCGCCTTGATAACTACCATCTTTGACTCGATCACACCAAACGGTGTTTTCTAAATACCATTCAACGGTCTTTTTAATGCCTGTTGCAAAAGTTTCATCTGGGGTCCAATTCAACTCTTTATCGATCTTGGTAGCATCAATAGCATATCTTATATCATGTCCCGCCCTATCACCTACATAAGTAATAAGCTGTTCATACTTTTCTATTCCATCGAGCTTACTTGGCACTAACTCATCCAAGATACTGCACACAATTTTAACAACCTCAATATTTTGTAATTCATTGTGCCCACCAATGTTATAAGTTTCACTAATCTCTCCGGTAAGCGCAACATGGAGTAGTGCTCTTGCATGATCATCAACATATAGCCAATCCCGTATTTGTTTGCCATTGCCATAGATTGGCAGCTCCTTACCTTCTAAAGCATTGAGGATAATCAATGGAATAAGCTTTTCAGGGAACTGGTAAGGGCCATAATTATTAGAACAATTGGTAATCAGTGTCGGGAATTTAAAGGTGCGTTGCCATGCACGAACTAAATGATCTGAGCTTGCTTTGGCAGCAGAGTAAGGTGAGCTAGGTGCATAAGGTGTATCTTCAGTAAATAGATCATCCGTTCCTTCTAAATCACCATAAACTTCATCAGTAGATACATGATGGAATTTGAAGTTATCTTTTTTATCACCTTCTAAACTTGACCAGTAATCTCTAGCTTCTTCAAGTAATACATAAGTGCCCACAATGTTAGTTTGAATGAATTCACCAGGACCATCAATAGAGCGATCAACGTGTGATTCGGCTGCTAGATGCATAACAATGTCAGGCTGATGCTTATTAAATACACGTTTGATCTCAGCAGCATTGCAAATGTCTACTTGCTCGAAAGCGTATCTTGCATTGCCTTCAATAGATTCTAAGGATTCCAAATTACCTGCATAAGTCAGCTTATCGACGTTAACAACGCTATGTTCAGTATTGTCAATAATGTGACGAATAACTGCAGAGCCAATAAAGCCTGCACCGCCGGTGATTAATAGTTTTTTATGCATATTCAATCCAATTAATCCGAGTTAAATAAATCTCTTGTATAAACCTTGTCTTTTACATCTTGCAATTCATCTACCATTCTATTGGCAACAATCACATCACTGGCTTGTTTAAATTCTTCTAGGCTATCAATTACCTTTGAATGGAAGAACTCATTCTCACCTTGCCCTGTTAACACTGGCTCATAAATTACTACTTCAATACCTTTAGCTTTAATGCGCTTCATAATACCTTGAATGCTTGATGCTCTAAAGTTATCAGATCCACTCTTCATAATAAGGCGGTGTATGCCCACCACTTTAGGATTTTTAGAGATAATAGAATCTGCAATAAAATCTTTACGAGTAGAGTTAGCATCAACAATAGCACTGATTAAAGCATTAGGAACATCTTTGTAATTAGCCTTAAGCTGCTTAGTGTCTTTAGGCAAACAATAGCCACCATAGCCAAAGCTAGGGTTGTTGTAGTGTGATCCAATTCTTGGATCAAGACTAACGCCCCCAATAATTTGTTTAGCGTCTAGGTTGTGCGCTTCAGCATAAGAGTCAAGCTCATTAAAGTATGAGACTCTCATGGCTAAGTAAGTATTACTAAAAAGCTTAACCGCCTCTGCTTCAGTTGAATCTGTGAATAAGACTTCAATATCTTCTTTTATAGCGCCTTCTTGCAGAAGGTTAGCAAACACTTCAGCTCTATCAGACTTTTCACCCACAATGATACGTGAAGGGTATAAATTGTCATAAAGAGCAAGACCCTCTCTTAAGAACTCTGGTGAGAAGATGATGTTATTGATATTAAACTTCTCTTTAATGCTTTGCGTATAGCCAACCGGTACAGTTGACTTGATAATCATCACTGTACTAGGATTAATATCAATAACATCTTGAATGACTGCCTTAACAGATGAGGTGTTAAAGTAGTTATTGGCTGTATCGTAATCAGTGGGGGTTGCAATAATGACAAAATCAGCATTTTTGTAAGCTAGTTCTTTATCTAGAGTGGCGGTAAAGTTAAGATCTTTATTAGCTAAAAAATCTGTAATCTCAGCATCTACTATTGGAGATATTTTGTTGTTAAGTTGTTCAATTTTTTCAGGGATGATATCAAGGGCAACAACTTCATGATTTTGGGATAAAAGCATAGCGTTTGAAAGACCTACATAGCCGGTGCCGGCTATTGTGATTTTCATTTAACTTCCTTGAATAATTCTTTAATCATTTTTATATAGATTTTTTATGGGCTTGATAATGGCTACTATCAATAATTAAAGCATTTATAAAGCAAAGAGTCATCAGGTTAATTTTTTTTGTAATTTTACTTTAAACGTTCAATTGATTTTTTGTATGCTTCAATAAAACAAGATTCTGCTAAATTTATATCACCCAATTCATAAAAAGCTAACATGGAAATTATATAGTCTTTTTTGGCAAAATCTACGAATGATATGGGCGGCAAGTTGGCGTTAATTAATGGGATGTTGCACATTGCGCGAGAGGTTCGTTTATTGCCATCTTGAAAAGGTTGTAAATAGGCGATTCTCGTCAATAAGTAAAACGATGCTTGTATCGGATTTTTTATGTCACTAGCTGTATTAAAAATCTGCTCGAGCATCTCTTGTAAATAGTCAGTTCCAGGTCTAAATGGCGGTAAATAGCTGCTAAGCGCTATATCAATATCATTGTGCTTTCTAGTTTTACCTCTATATTCTTGAGTTAGAAAATATCTAGAATTTTTCAATTCTGCTAGTTCATGGTCATTCGTCAGAAGATCATGAACTTTATACACTGAATCATAAGACATGTTGTTGTATAAAAATTCAAATGCTTGCTTATGGTTGAACACTAAGATTGCATCTTCTGTTGGTTTGTTACTTGATCTTTCCCCATAATCTATCAAGGCCTGGGTGTCAAGCAGTGAGTAGGTTCCGCCCTCCAAAATAGATGAAGCACAAGAAAAATCAATCAAGAATTTTGTCATTTCACGCTTGCCTAAAATATATTTAGGTAGGTGATCAAACTCGCTTAATGATTTTTTTGATAAATCAGGGGTTGAAGATAATAGCTTCTCATTGTAGGGCGCGAGCTTTCTCTCAGTGTGTGGCTTATTAAAATAGTTTTTAATAACAACATGCTTATCTTTACTATGATATTTTGTTGATGGGCCATTACCAACTTTAACTACAATGCCTGAATCAAGATAAGGCTTTAAATGTCGACTTAATGTTGACCTGGTATAGTTTAATTTAAGCTCAATATGCTTAGGGGAGGCACCATCAGGAGATGAATTAATATAATCAAGCAATTTACTCATGGTTAGATTATACCTTTGTTTTATAAGTATTAATTTGCTATCTAACCGTTATTGACTAGATAACTGGTTATATAAATATGATATCGGATCACCGTATTCAAATGTTTAGGCTGTGTGCCTAAATGCAATATTGTAAGGGTCAGAGGAGACAATAGTTAAGTAAACACCCCCAAAAAAAATTATTTTTTATTGTTTCTGTCAAGAGTGCAAAACACCAATCTTATCCGCTGCCACCATTAACTTTTTATCCATGGTTAATAATTGCGCGTTATTGCGTCTTGCCAGCACCAAAAATAGCGCATCATAAACCGGGTGATTTAATTCGCAGCCTAACTTAAATGCCTCAATATAGAGTTCATGCTCATTAACGTATTCATCCGGCAAAGAAATTGCTTGCTCGATTAGTTTCTCACACTTTGCAAAAGGATACTCGGCAAACTTTTGATACTTCCAAAAAACATTGCTCGTTTCGGCAATCAAAAGAGTGGGAGATAGTACCAAATCTGCACTACCAAGTGTTTGCACAAATTTACCTGCTGATTTGCGTTGTAATACAACCTCAACGGCTGCACTGGTATCTAAAACAACAATCATCTGTCTCTATCTTCTCGAATTAACGCTTCAGGGGTTGCACCAAATGTTTCACTATCAAATACAGCCGCCTGTGTAATTTCCTGTAATAACGCCAAACGACGCTCTTTTGGAGAGCTTGAAACCTTTAGCCCTTTGGCTAAAATAGCAACCGCTTGTTGAGCTAGGCTGCGATGCTCTTGCTCTGCTGTTTTTTTCAGCTGATAGTAA
>Ga0181555_1000502_pt1 | contig 38605 bp, 40 predicted proteins | sample 011ome_15_FD_145601 | JGI IMG/M metagenome (GOLD analysis project Ga0181555, IMG submission 145601) | Coastal salt marsh microbial communities from the Groves Creek Marsh, Skidaway Island, Georgia - 011504AT metaG (spades assembly) | ecosystem: Environmental > Aquatic > Marine > Intertidal zone...
CTAGATTTATCCAAAGATTTATTGATATTTTTAGAAGTTCTAATTAATTTTTAAGACAAAATGTTTTTTTTTCCCAAATGAAATTTTAATTTCATTATTAATAATATCATGTGAATTAATGATTTTGTTTTCATTATTTTCTATGATGTTATTTATTCTATAAGCGTTATTGCTTAGATTTCTTTTAAAATCACCTCCTGAAGAGGCAAAATTAATTTCCAATAAAATCTGTTTAAAATTCAATCCATCTTCAATTTCAGTTTTGCTTACTTTTTTAGTTGGAAGTTCACCGCCAGTTGATTTGTTCACAAATGTCTGATGAGACGTTGCTTCTGCTTTTATAGCAGCTGTTGCTCCATGGAGAAGCTTGGTGGCTTCATTAGCTAATTTAATTTTTGCCTTGTTTATTTCGTCTCCACTTAAATTTTTATAAGATTCAATTTCTTTCTCACTTAATTCAGTAAATAATTGCAAATATCTGATTACATCTCTATCATCAGTATTTCGCCAAAACTGCCAATAATCAAAACTACTTAATTTTTTTTCATCAAGCCATACCGCTCCCTTTTCTGTTTTGCCCATTTTAGTACCTTGAGATGTGGTAATGAGAGGAGTTGTTAAGCCTATAGCTTCTTCTTGGACCTCGCGTCTCACCAACTCAACACCATTAACTATATTTCCCCACTGATCGGAACCTCCAATTTGCAAACAGCAATTATTTTTTTTGAATAAATGTAAATAATCATAAGCTTGAAGAATCATATAATTAAATTCTAAAAAACTTAGAGATTGCTCTCTATCTAATCTCAATTTAACACTGTCAAATGATAACATTTTATTAATAGTAAAATGTTTTCCGTAATCACGTAAAAAATTAATATAATTTAATTGCGAAAGCCATTTCTTATTATTAACATAAACAACCTTATTCTTTCCTTTATGATCAAGAAATTTTGAAAATACTTTTTTAATAGATTTTATATTATTATTAATCTCTTTTTCTGATAAAATTTTTCTAGACTCTTCTTTACCAGATGGATCGCCAACTAAAGTTGTGCCACCACCAAGCAAAACAATAGGTGTGTGCCCATGTTTCTGAAATAGGCGTAAACACATTATTTGAATTAAGCTACCAACGTGCAAACTAGGCGCTGTGCAATCAAAGCCAATATAAAAAGCTATTTTTTTATTTGAAAGTAATTTTTCTAAGTATTTTTCATTTGTACATTGAAAAAAATAACCACGGTTTTTAAATTCTGTTAAAATATTAGTATTCATTTTGAAATGCAGATAATAAATAAATTAATATACATTATTAAACAATTGTAAAATATCAAATATGTCTATTAAATTTAATGCAATTGGCCTGATGAGCGGAACATCATTTGATGGAATTGACGTTTCTATTATTAGTACAGATGGTGTAAATGTTTATAAAATATATCAAGAATTTTATTTTCCTTTTAATAAAAATTTTCAAATTAAATTAAAAAAATTTAAAGAAAAAATAAATTTTTTGAATAATAAAAAAAACGTCAAGAGCAGCAAAGAATTCAAAGAATTAAGCCATGAATGTACAGCGTACCACATTAGCGCCGTTAAAAAAATTTTATTAACTTTTAAAAAAAAAATTGATGTTATTGGATTTCATGGAATAACTGTTTTACACAAGCCAGAAAAAAAATTTACATTACAACTAGGCGAACCTCAGTTAATTAAAAAAAAATTTAATTGCAAAGTCGTCTTCAATTTTAGAGATAATGATTTGCTTAATGGAGGCGAGGGCGCTCCTTTAACGCCAGTATATCATCAGGCTCTATGCAAAAAATTTAAAAGTGATAAGCCATTTTTTTTTATTAACATTGGTGGTATTTCAAATTTAACCTATATATTTAATAAAAAAATTCATGCCTTTGATATTGGTCCAGGTAATTGTCTTTTGGATTCTTGGATTGATTATTTTGATAGATATAGCAAAAATGATTTAAATGGCTCTATTTCAAAAAAAGGAAAAGTTAATATTTCAATGGTCAATTCCTTTATTGATAAATTGGATTATTTAAAAAAAAAGAAAATTTCTTTTGATACATCGGACTTTTCTTTGTCTGAATTTAGAGGTCTTGATTTATTTGATGGGGCTGCCACCCTAGCTTTTCTTACGGGAAAAATTATTGCCAATGCTATTAATGAATTAAATTATAAAAATAAAGTTGCCGATGTTTACATTGCTGGTGGTGGTAGAAAAAATTTATCTATTATTAAATCAATACAGGAGAATTGTGTACAAAAAATTAATTTAATTGATGCAAAAAATATTAATGGTGATTTTATAGAATCGCAGGCTTTTGCTTACTTGGCTACTAGGTGTGTTAAAAACTTACCTATTACTTTTCCTTCCACAACCGGTGTAAAGAAAAAAATATCGGGTGGTATTATTTATTAAGACTAAAATAATCGAGATTCTTTTTTAATATAATTATCTAGTATTTTGATAAACTCTTTATCTTTATTCAAAAAAAAGTGATTTGCATTTTTTATTTCTTGAAAGTCCACTGTAATATTTTTTTGACTTGTAAGTTTATTTTTTAATCCTTTAATAGAATCTTCAGTAACTAATTGATCTTGATTTCCATGAATTACAAGACCTGAAGTAGGACAGGGTGCTAAAAAATTAAAATCAAAAATATTTGGTTGGGGAGAAATTGACACAAATCTAAAAATTTCTGGTCTTCTCATTAATAACTGCATACATATCAAAGCACCAAATGAAAAACCAACTACCCAACTTTCATTAGAATTTGGATTGTTTCTTTGAATAAAATCTAATGCGGCTGCTGCGTCGGATAGCTCTCCTAGACCGTTATCAAATTTTCCCTCACTTTTCCCAACCCCTCTGAAGTTGAATCTGCAAACAGAAAATTCATTTTGTAAAAAAGTATGGTAGGCATTGTAAACTACCCTGTTGTTCATTGTGCCACCATATTCAGGATGAGGATGAAGAATAAGCACTACTGGAGCATTATCTTTTTTACTTTGAATATATTTAGCTTCAAGTTTTCCATCAGGACCGTTAATAAAAATTTCTGCGTTGTTGTGCTTCATAAAGGTTAATTGAATTATTTTGAAAATGGCTTATATCATAACTAAATAATAATAAGGTAAAATAATTTACATTTTATTGTATTTTTAATTATTAAAGCCTTTAAATAATGACATCATTATGAGCGATAGCCAGGAAATAATAACAAATTATAATCAAAACTCTGAGTACAGTCATGGTTTTGTAACTGATATTGAGACCATTGATGTTCCCAAAGGTTTAAATGAAGATACGATTAAATTCATATCTGATCAAAAAAAAGAACCAAAGTGGATGCTAGACTGGCGTCTCAAAGCCTATTCTAGATTACAAAGCATGAAAGAACCAAATTGGCAAAAACCAAAATATCCAAAAATTAATTATCAAGATCTTTACTACTATTCAGCTCCAAAAAGCATGAAGGATCAACCAAAATCTTTAGATGATATTGATCCTGAAATTAGAAAAACCTATGAAAAACTCGGCATCCCTCTTTTGGAGCAAAAAAGATTGGCTGGAGTTGCGGTTGATGCTGTTTTTGACTCTGTATCAGTTGCAACAACTTTTAAAGAAAAATTAAAAGACATTGGAGTAATTTTTTGTTCTATTTCTGAGGCAACTAGAAATCATCCTGAGCTTGTCCAAAAATATTTAGGTTCTGTAATACCTATGTCAGATCATTTTTTTGCGACATTAAACTCTGCAGTTTTTACCGATGGATCCTTCGTATACATTCCACCAGGAGTAAGATGTCCAATGGAGCTTTCAACGTACTTTAGAATTAATGCAGAAAATACAGGACAGTTTGAAAGAACGTTAATAATTGCAGATAAAGGAAGTTACGTAAGTTATTTAGAGGGTTGTACAGCTCCAATGCGAGATGAAAATCAATTACATGCTGCAAATGTAGAGCTGATTGCTTTAGACGATGCAGAAATTAAATATTCAACAGTTCAAAATTGGTATCCAGGCGATAAAAATGGAAATGGAGGAATTTATAATTTTGTAACTAAAAGGGGAGCTTGCAGAGGAAGAAATTCAAAAATTTCATGGACGCAAGTCGAGACTGGTTCCGCAATAACGTGGAAATATCCTAGCTGTATTCTTCAGGGTGATAACTCTCAAGGAGAATTTTATTCAGTTGCAATTACGAACAATTATCAAAAAGCTGATACTGGCACCAAAATGATACATTTAGGAAAAAATACAAAAAGTAAAATTATCTCAAAAGGAATATCAGCAGGTCATGCTGACAATACTTACCGAGGCCTAGTAAGTATCCACCCTAAAGCAACAGGAGCAAAAAACTTTACTCAATGTGACTCATTATTAGTTGGTAACAAGTGTGGAGCACACACTGTTCCATACATAGAAAATAAAAATTCCTCATCTGAAGTTGAGCATGAGGCAACTACTTCAAAAATAAGCGACGACCAATTATTTTATTGCAGACAACGTGGTCTTAATCAAGAAGAAGCAGTGAGCTTAATTGTAAATGGTTTCTGCAAAGAAGTTTTGCAGCAGTTACCAATGGAATTTGCTGTAGAGGCTCAAAAGTTAGTTGGAATTAGCTTAGAAGGCAGTGTTGGTTGATGATTAATATTAAAAATTTAAAAGCAAGCGTTGATAATAAAGAGATTTTAAAAGGTCTTAATTTAACTATTGGAAAGGGAGAGGTTCATGCAATTATGGGCCCCAATGGATCAGGAAAAAGTACCTTATCTTACGTTTTGTCTGGCAAAGAAGGATACAATGTTACAGGTGAAGTTAGTTTTAATAAAAAAAATTTGCTTGAGTTAAATACCGAGGAAAGAGCCAGAGAAGGTGTTTTTTTAGCTTTTCAATACCCTATAGAAATACCAGGTGTTTTTACTAATAATTTTTTAAGAACTTCTATTAACTCAATCAAAAAATCTAAAGGCGAAAAAGAAATTAATGCAATCGAATTTTTAAAATTAGTAAAAGAAAAATCTCAAGAACTTAAGATTGAACAAGAAATGTTATCTAGGCCTTTAAATGTAGGATTTTCAGGTGGTGAAAAAAAAAGAAATGAGATTTTACAAATGGCACTGCTGGAACCAAGTTTTGTTATTATGGATGAAACTGATTCAGGTTTGGATATCGATGCATTAAAAATTGTTTCTAATGGTGTGAACGCCTTAAGAGATCCAGATAGATCTTTTTTAATTATCACTCATTACCAAAGACTATTAAATTATATAAAACCTGATTTTGTACATATTTTGTCGGACGGACAAATTGTTAAAACGGGGGATTGGAAATTGGCTTTAGAGTTAGAAAATGAGGGATATGCAAAATTTATTTGATAAATGGAAAATTATTCTAATATAAAAAACTGTTTTGATGCATTTATAAAAAGTTTTCAAAGCAATGATACAGATCTAGAGTTTAGAAAAAGATCAATTAATCATTTTTTAGAAAATGGTTATCCAGGTATTAAAAATGAAGATTGGAAGTACTCTCCATTAACTAAAGACCTTCAGAAATTTAACAATTTTAATATTTCAAAATCTTTATCAAATGATTTACCCGTTTCACACAATGAAGCATTTGACCATTATAGTATTGTTTTTTATGACGGTAACTTGGTTAGCAAAAGTATTTTAATTGAAGGATTAAAAATTGAAAAAAATAGCAATTATTTAAAATCAATTAAAAAAGAAGGAGAGAACCCAGTCTTAAATTTAAATAATGCCTTTGCTGAAAATGGTTATTTAATAGAAGTAGAAAAAAACGCCAAGATCAATAAGCCAGTTGTCATTTATTATTATTATTCTAATCATTTTAATTCAAATTATTTTGGTTATAAAAATTTTATCTTAGTTAACGAGAATTCTTCTATAACAATCTACGAAAAACCTATTTATGAAAATGATAGTGAATATCTGACAACCAGCAATACAGAAATTTTTTTATCTAAAAATTCAATTTTAAAAAAATTTGATAATAATATTTCAAATAAAAATTCTACTATTTATAATTTTCTTAAATGTAATTTAGATGAAGACTCGTATTTTGAATTGTTTAATTTTTCTAAAAATATCAATTCAAGAAGAGATGAAACAATTGTCAATTTAAATGGAAAAAACAGTTTTGCTTCCGTCAATGCTATCCAATTACTACATGAAAAATGTAACCATGAAATTAAGCTATTAATGAACCACAATGAGGAAAACACTAAAAGCTCTCAATTTGTAAAAACAGCTTTATATGACCAGTCAATTTCAAGTTTTCAGGGAAAAATTTTTGTAGATTCTAAAGCACAAAAAACAGACGGTTATCAGTTATCACGAGCTCTACTATTATCAGATAATGCAAAATTTTTTTCCAAACCAGAATTGGAGATATATGCAGATGATGTCAAATGTAGTCACGGTTCCTCTTCAGGTAATATTGATAATGAATCCATATTTTATTTACGTTCTAGAGGTATTGATGAAAAAGATGCTAAAGATATGATGATTAAAGGTTTTTTAGCTGAGGTAATTGATAAAATCACTGACAACAACTTTCAGAAAAAATTCTATCAACAGTTAGGACATTATAATAATGATATCTAAAAATATTAAGGATCAATTTCCAATTTTTAACAATAAAATCAAAGGAAAAAAATTAATCTATTTAGATAGTGCAAATTCTTCACAAAAACCACAAACCGTAATTGATTCAATCAGTGATTTTTATACTAATCGATTTTCAAATGTAGGTAGGGGAATTTATACTTTAGCTGTCAATGCATCAGAAGATTATGAAAAAACAAGAAGTAGTATTAAAAAATTTATAGGATCTGGAAAAGATTATGAACTAATTTTTACTAAAAATGCAACCGAGTCTTTAAATTTGGTTGCTAGCTGTTTTGGAGAAAAATTTATCAATAAAGGAGATGAAATTATTTTAACTGATATGGAGCATCATGCCAACTATGTTCCGTGGCATTTTTTAAGAAAAAAGAAAGGTGCAGTTATTAAATTCATTCCAATTGACAAGGATGGAAACTTACAATTGGATAAACTTCCATCATTAATCACATCTAAAACTAAAATTATTTCTGTAACACATATGTCGAATGTTACTGGAGCTATTAATCCACTTAAGGAAATTATTGAAATAGCAAAAAATAAAAATATTCCTGTCTGTGTAGATGGAACGCAAGGAGCCGGACATCTTGAATTTAGCATTAACGACCTAGAATGTGATTTTTATGCTTTTTCAGGACACAAAATGTATGGCCCAACTGGTGTTGGTTTACTATCGATTAAGTATAAATGGCTTGAAGTATTTGATCCTTTCATCGGCGGTGGAGGAATGATTGATTATGTTAGCAAAAAGGACATTGCTTATGCTAGGGGAGTTTGGAAAATGGAAGCTGGAACCATGCCTACAGCTGAAATAATAGCACTTAATGAATCAGTAAATTTTATCAATAATTTAAGCAAAAAAGAAATTTTTAAACATGAAGAAAAATTAACAAAAATAGCAATTGATAAATTAAGATTGAATAATTCAGTAAAGATTATTGCTCTTCCTAAAAATCAAGGCGGTGTTTTCTCCTTTAATATAGATAAAATTCATTCTCATGACGTATCTACAATTTTAGATCAGGAGGGGATAGCGGTCAGAGGTGGACATCATTGTTGTCAAGTTTTGCATGAAGTAATGAATGTTAATTCTTCTGTTAGAGTTTCTTTTGGCGTTTATAATAATGAAGAAGACATTGACTGTCTTTTTGATGGTATAAAAAAATGTCAAAAAATATTTTCGAATTAAATGGAATTAAAATCTTTATATCAAGATTTAATTCTAGATCATGGAAAAAATCCAAGAAATTTTAAAAGTTTAGACAAACCTTGTGATAGTATTGTTGCTCATAATCCATTATGCGGTGACAAAATAGAAATTTTCGCATTACTTGAAAGAGATATAATTAAAGATATTTCTTTTCGAGGTAACGGTTGCGCTATTTGCTTGGCTGCTTCATCTATAATGACTGAATTAGTAATAAAAAAAAATATTAACGAAGCAAAGCACTTAATTGATTTTTTTCTAAAAAAAATTAATAAAATAGATACTTCTAAACTACCCAAAATTAGCAAAGAAGAATCCCTAAAAATCAATTCTTTTTCTAGTGTTAGTGATTTTCCAATGCGAATTAAATGTGCTACATTACCCTGGCTTGGCTTGAATTCATTACTATTTGAAAATAAAAAAGAAATTAATATAGATAAAGTATAAATCATGAAACCAGAAGATTCTTTGTTAATGGATAAAATTGTAGAAAAACTTAAAAGTGTTTACGATCCAGAAATACCAGTGGATATTTATGAATTAGGTTTGATTTACGATGTGAGAATTAATGAAAAAAAAGTTTCAATGGATATGACATTAACTAGTCCGCACTGTCCTGTTGCAGAGTCATTGCCAATGGAAGTAAAAAGATCTGTGGAAGAAATACCTGAAATTGAAGAAGTTGAAGTTAAAATTGTTTGGGACCCACCTTGGGATAAAACAAAAATGTCAGAATCGGCAAAATTAGAATTAAATTTATAATTTATGAGTAATGCAATTATTACAATAACAGATGCTGCCGCAGAAAGAATTAAGGAAATTTTAAGTAAAGCAAAAGAATCTAATGTTGCTGGAGTGAGAGTTTCAGTTGTTACAGGAGGATGCGCCGGTATGACTTATGAGATGCATTATTTAAAAGAAAAAAAGGTAGGTGACGAAGTGATTAAAGATAAAGGTGTTGAGGTATATATTGATCCAAAGGCAATAATGTATTTATTGGGTACAACTATGGATTATAAAAAAGAAAAATTTTCTTCTTCTTTTGTATTTAATAATCCAAATGAAACTGAGCGTTGCGGCTGCGGGGAGTCTTTTAAAATTTAAATTGTTCTGCAAGATTTCTTTCCTGCAATCCAAATTTTTTATTATATAATAGTTTAAATTGAATTTTCCAATTTACGGAAATTTTAACTATTAGTGCATTTTTTATTTCGTTATTATCTGCAACTGCACTTACAGGTCTTTTTTTTGAGTCTAAATTTTTTATTACTATTGTAGATTTGTTTGAAACAATTGCGCCTCTCCAGCCTCTTGGTCTGAATGGGCTAATAGGTGTAATGGTTAAATGTTGACTATCTAGGTTTAATATAGGACCTTTGGCAGAAAGATTGTATGCGGTGCTACCGGCAGGTGTTGCAACCAAAGTACCGTCGCCAGTTAATTCTTTAATTCTAATTTTTCCATCTACAGCTATTTCTAATTTCGCTGCTTGTTTAGTTTTTCTATAGATTGACACTTCATTGATTGCTATCTGTTTTTTTATAGTTTTGTCTTTTGAAACAACGGTCATTTCAAGTGGATGTAAAATTAATTGATTAGTTTTTTTTATTTTATTAGATAAATCTTTTATTGAAAATGGATTTAGTAAAAATCCATGATTGCCTTTGTTCATTCCATAAAAGGGTTTATTAAACTTATAATATTTTTTTAAGGATTGCAGCATGAACCCATCACCTCCAATAACGACAATAGCATCACATTTATTTATAGGAGAATTGTTATAAAATTTTAAAATTTGTTTTTTAGCTAAAATCGCTTTACTTGTATTATCTGTAATAAGGCAAATTTTTAAATTGTTCATATGATATTAAAGCATAGCATAATTTAACTAAAAAAATGCATATAAAAAATTTGAAAGAAAATTTTCTAAATTTTTGTATTGAAAAAAAATACAAACAAAACAAATTTCAGATTGAAATTATTGAAGATTTGTCACTTTTTTATCATAGCAATAAAAATTCAACATCTTTGCTGAAAAAATTACTAGGTAAAAAGCAATCTAACCTTGGTTTTTATTTATATGGCGATGTGGGTGTTGGAAAAACAATGTTGTTAAATTTTTTTTATGAATTTTTGAGTGAGAAAAAAATTAGACTTCATTTTAATGAATTTATGATTGAAGTTCATAATTTCCTACACATTCATAAAGAAAAATCAAAATCAGAAAACTTACTAGAATTGTATGCAAAAAAATTAAGAAAAAATTATGAATATATTTATTTTGATGAATTTCAAGTTACCAATATTGTTGATGCAATGATTTTAGGAAAATTATTTTCCTCATTATTTAATGAACATATAAAAGTTATAGTTACATCGAATACAAAAATTGATGATTTGTATCAAGATGGGTTGCAGAGAGAGCAATTTATTCCATTTATTAAAATTTTTAAAAAATTTTGTATAGAAAAAGAGCTAAATATTGGTGAAGATTATCGAAAATCTTCAATTAATAATTTAGACCGTTTTTTTTATCCTATTAATGAGGAAAATAATTTCAAAAAAAATAAACTTTTTAGAGAATTAACCAAAAATAAAACCAAAACAAAAAGAAGGATAGTAATAAAAAATAGAGAATTTATTATTGATGATTATTTTGACGGTGTTGCAAAATTTCAATTTAATGAGCTATGTAAAAAAAATATTGCAGCGGAGGATTATATTAAAATTGCGGAACAGTGCGATTGTATTTTATTGGAAGACATACCCAGTTTTAATGATGAAAATTTGGATGAACAGCATCGATTTATCACTTTAATAGATATTTTGTATGAAAAAAAAATATTATTAATTGCGACTTCCGAATATTCAATTCATCAATTAGGTTCATCTAATAAACTTACAAAACCATTTAAAAGAACTTTGAGTAGATTGCATGAATTAACATCAGTCAATTTTCTTAAATAATTTCTATTTAGATAGTCGTATCAAAGTATCAATTAAATTTGATAAACCGCTTTGTCTTTGGGGAGTAAGAAGTTCTAAAATTCCTAGACTTTTAAAATCTTCTTTTTTTAATTTGGAAATATCATCTGCAGATTCATTATTTAAAATATCTATAACTAATTTAGCAGTTCCTTTGGTTATGAAAGCATCAGCATCAAAAATATATTTCATATTACCATTTTGATTTTTCATACCCACCACCCACAAATTAGAAGCACAACCAATTATTTTATTTTGTTCAATTTTATGTTTCGCCTCTAATGGTTCTGCATCTTTAGCGATATCTATTAAATATTGCAGTCTATCAGTCCCTTCAAGAATTGAAATTTCTTCTCCCTTTGCTATAATTTTTTTAATTATCATTTTTTGAAATAATTTTTAAAATAGCATTTATTGGCAAGGTAATACATTCTTTTCTTGGGTAGTTTTTTTTTTTAACGATTAGTGAAAATTTTTTAATTACAAAAAATTTAAATTTAATTTTGTCATTAAAAAAATCATAGATTTGGTTTTGAATTTTTTTTAATTTCTGCTGATGTAAATTGATTTTGGTATTTGCAATGATAGATGCAGATGCCTGACAATATATGCACATTTCACCTTCATATCTAAAATTGGTAATGCAATTTTTTTTAATATTAAATTCAATTTGTATCTCATCACCACAGTTTTTATTTTTAAGTTTACCATGATAATTGGCTTTATTAGTCAATCCATAACATTTTGTATTTGCAGCTATTTGTATCGCTTCTTTCATAATAAATGCTTTATGAATATTTATTGAAACTTTATTTTTTTATAATTGTTAAAATTTTTTGAATCAGCTGTTCTTTGGCAACATAGTAGTTTTGAAATTGAGTATTTAAAGAAATAAAAAATTCTTCTAACATATCTACAATTCCAATAATTGATAAAATTATAATAATATAAATAATTAATTGATATAAAAATGGATTTTTAAAACTTTTATTGATTGAAAGTTTATTGTTTTGTGACCCCAGGCCGTGAAACCATACTACATTACATATTCCACATTGAACTTCTCTACCATTATTTGGCATGTCTGATTTTTTTATAGTAAATTGATATTTTCCACACTTGCAACTTATAATCATTTATTAATCCTTGGTGTTTTCATTGTAATTATCTGCAATTTAGAATTATGTAATTTGTTTAAAAATAAATATTTATTATTAACTGGCTGATACTTGATAATTTTATTTAATAAAAGAGGTTTATCAAAAATTTTTGCTTCTTTAATTATTTTTTTTACAACTTCTTTTTTTTTAATTTCTTCAATTTGAATATTGTTGATATTCAAAATATTAGAATTTTCTACTTTCTTTTTAGAAGACAATAACTCAATTTGATTAATAGATTCTAAAATTTCTTTATTATCAAATTTTTTTAAACTTTTGTTTTCAGGGTAAATTTCATTTACCGATTCTAATATTTCGTCGATTGTAAATTTATTCTTCATAGATTCTAGGTAATTATACCATTTTTTGAAAATAAATATAATTTTACATATTTCAAAAATAAGTAGATACAGAGTTTTACATGTTTAAAAATGCTTTATTATTTGTATCTACTTTGCTTTGTTGGTCTCCCACATGGTATATTATAAAATTTCAATTAGGTTACGTGGATCCTTTAATATCAGTTTTTTATAGAATTGGTCTTGCCTGTATTATTATATTTGCAGTTTTATTTCTTACTAATCAGAAATTAAAATTTAAATTGTACGATCACGTATGGTTTTTGGCACTTGGCCTTTGTTTATTTTCTTCAAATTATATTTTTTTTTATTTAGCTAATACTTATCTTATTAGCGGTGTTGTTTGCATTGCATTTTCAGCTAATCTTATTTTAAATATTATTGGTGAAAAAATTATTTACAAAACTAATGCTACTTATCAAACTTGGATAGCAGGTGTTTTAGGTGCAATCGGAATTTTTATAATTTTTAATAAAGAAATTTTGAATTTTAATTTAAATAACTCAACACATATTGGAATAGTTTTGTCTTTTATTGCTACTTTTTTTTGGTCATGTGGAAATATGATACATGTTAGGAATTCAAAAAATAAAATGCCTTTCTTTTCTACTATAGCTTATGGAATGCTGTACGGATGCATTTTTACATTGTGCGTTGCTAAAGTTAGGGGTGCTGAGATTTTATTTGAAATTTCGCTACCTTATATTTCTGCTTTATTATTCTTGTCTATTTTTGGCACTGTTTTTGCATTTTATTTATATTTAAATTTAGTTAACAATATTGGCGCAGGTAGAGCCGGATACGTTGGAGTTTTTATGCCTGTTCTTGCACTTTTGATATCTACTTATTTTGAAAATTTAGAATGGTCTCAAAGTTTAATTATTGGTTTACCTATTTTAATACTAGGATCCATTTTGATCATTAATCAAAAAAATAAACTTGTTATTTAATATCAACAATTCTTTTATATTGTTTCTATTTGATTAATTATGTAAAAAACACGTCAATTGCCCCTTTAGCTCATTAGGTAGAGCAACTGATTTGTAATCAGTAGGTGGCCTGTTCGAATCGGGCAAGGGGCACCATTCTTACTCTATTAATCAGATAATTTTATTATTCATATGTATAATAATTTTGTTAGTATCAACTTGTAAAATGAACAATATTTTAATTATTGGTTTTGGAGTTGCGAGCACAGCTTATGCATCCTTATTAGATTATAATAAAAATAAAATTTTTATTTTAGGAACGCCCCTAGATAAAAAAAAAATTATCAAGATTAATAAAAATAAAAAAAAAATAGATCCTATTTTTCAAGTTAATTTTTCTAATAATGTTCAATTTTTTTCAAATATAAAAAAATTAGAAAGTATCAAGTTTTCTTTAGTTGTTGTGGGAGTAAATACAAATGGCTTAGAGTGGGCTATAAATCAAATAAACCTAATTAATTTAAATTGTCCAATTTTGCTTCTAACAAAAGGACTTTGTGTTTTTAATGATAAAATTCAAACTATTAGTGATTATTTAAAATCTAAAACAAAAATTAAACATATTGTTTCTGCTGCAGGACCATGTTTGGCTGGTGAGTTAATTAAAAGAACTCATACACGTACATTGCTTTCATCTACAAGTATTAAAGTAGCTAATTTTGTTAAAAATATTCTTAAAAATAATTTTTATCATCCTGTGATTAGCAATGACTACAAAGGTTCAGAAATTTGTGCTGCTATTAAAAACATTTATGCAACCGTAATAGGTGCGGCCATGGGTCAATCTAATTCATACTTAAAATTTAAAGATAAAAAAAATAATTATTTCAATGCAGCCTCTTTCTTATTTGAACAATCATTAAAAGAAATGACTATCATTGTTAAGAAATACAAAGGCAAACCAGACACTGTATTGGGACCAGCTGGAGCAGGAGATTTGTATGTAAGCGCCTTGGGCGGTAGAAATAGTAAGTTGGGTTTTTTTTTAGGCCAAGGATTTAATTTTAAAAAAATAATTTCTTCCCAAATGAGAAATATTACAGTTGAAGGATCTGATTTAATATTGAAAATTGGATCAATACTAATTAGAGAAATTGGCAGCAAAAAATTACCTTTGTTAAATTTTTTATTTACAGCCATTGTTAAAAATCAAAAATTTATTATTAACTGGAAAAAAATATCAAATTAATAATGATTTTACTGACTTTTTTTGTGGGTAATTGCTAAAATGGCTTATTTATCACTTAATAATTTAAGTGTATAGACTTGGGCCATGGAAATTAGTTTTTTAAGAGATTACGCTACAATTTTAATCTTTCTTGTTATTTCAGTTTCTTTAGGATTTGGTTTTATAGTGATTAATTTTCTTTTTTCACCTAGCAACCCAGACTCTGAAAAATTATCTGCATATGAGTGTGGTTTTGAAGCTTTCTCTGATTCTAGAATGAAATTTGATGTACGTTTTTATCTTGTTGCAATTTTATTTATTATATTTGATCTAGAAGTTGCTTTTTTATTTCCTTGGGCAGTTTCTCTTGGAAAAATTGGTGCCCTAGGTTTTTGGTCAATGATGATTTTTTTATCAGTTTTAACAGTGGGGTTTATTTATGAATGGAAAAAAGGAGCGCTAGATTGGGAATAGAATTAACAAACAAACTGGACAAAATACCTTCAGAATTTAGAGAGGTGGCTGAGGAGTTTACTGAAAAAGGTTTTGTAACGATCGCAAGTAATCGATTAATCAACTGGGCAAGAACAGGATCTTTACATTGGATGACTTTTGGATTGGCATGTTGCGCTGTTGAAATGATGCAAACTTCGATGCCTAGATATGATTTAGAGCGATTTGGTGCTGCACCAAGAGCTTCACCTAGACAATCTGATGTAATGATAGTTGCTGGAACCCTTACTAATAAAATGGCGCCAGCTCTAAGAAAAGTTTACGACCAGATGCCAGAGCCTAGATATGTAATATCAATGGGAAGCTGTGCTAATGGAGGTGGTTATTATCATTATTCTTATTCAGTAGTAAGAGGTTGTGATCGAATTGTACCAGTTGATATTTATGTGCCAGGATGCCCTCCGTCTGCAGAGGCTTTGCTCTATGGTATTTTACAACTTCAAAAAAAAATTAGACGCGAAGGTAGTTTGCAAAGATAAAAATGAAAGAAGAATATAACAATCTAAAGAGTTTAATAGAAAAAAATCAAAAAATAAAATTAACTAATTTAGAGCTAAATGACGATAATTTAATATTATCATCCTCTAAAGAAGATTTATTATTTAATATTGATTTTTTAAAAAGAAGTTCAGATTTTAAGTTCAGACAATTAGTTGATATTCTTGGAGTTGATTATCCTCAAAGAGAAATTCGTTTTGAGATTATTTATTTATTGCTGAGCCATGAAAAAAATTTAAGAATTTCTATTAAAATTTGTGTTAGTGAAAATGATTTAGTTCCAAGCCTGACCGATATTTTTCCTTCGGCAAATTGGCAAGAAAGAGAAGTTTTTGACATGTATGGTATTAAATTTTCTAATCACCCAGATTTAAGAAGAATATTAACGGATTATGAGTTTGAAGGGTATCCTTTAAGAAAAGATTTTCCTCTTACTGGTCATAAAGAAGTTAGGTACGATTCGGAGTTACAAAAAGTAGTTTATGAACCTGTTAAATTAGCTCAAGACTTCAGAGATTTTGATTTTGAAAGTCCCTGGGAAGGTTCTGAATATATAAATAATGAGCAATTAAAAATAGAAAAAGAAAAATAGAATAATGGCTAAGCATACAAAAACGATGAATCTAAATTTTGGACCTCAGCATCCTGCTGCCCATGGTGTTTTGAGATTAATTTTAGAATTGGATGGTGAGGTAATTGAAAGAGCAGATCCTCATATTGGTTTGCTTCATAGAGGAACAGAAAAATTAATTGAGCACAAAACTTATACCCAAGCCATTCCTTACTTTGATCGATTAGATTATGTAGCTCCAATGAACCAAGAGCATGCATTTGCTCTAGCAGTTGAAAAATTACTTAAAATTGAAGTGCCTTCAAGAGCTCAGCATATAAGAGTGATTTTTTGTGAAATAGGAAGAATTTTAAGTCATATACTTAATATTACAACTCAAGCTCTCGATGTAGGTGCTCTTACTCCATCATTGTGGGGATTTGAAGAAAGAGAAAAGCTTATGGTTTTTTATGAAAGAGTTTCAGGATCAAGATTGCACGCTAATTATTTTAGACCAGGAGGTGTTCATATAGATATGCCTCACGGTTTAGCAGAAGACATTTATGATTTTTGTAAAAATTTTCCAAAGGTTATAGACGACTTAGAAACTTTGTTGACGGATAATCGCATTTTTAAACAGCGAAACGTAAATATAGGAATTATTTCTAAACAAGAAGTTTTAGATCATGGTTTCTCAGGTGTAATGTTAAGAGGTTCAGGTATTCCCTGGGATATAAGAAAATCAAATCCGTATGAATGTTATGAAGAGTTTAATTTTAAAATTCCTGTAGGAAAAAATGGAGATTGTTACGATAGATATTTATGCAGGATCGAAGAGATGAGAGAAAGTACAAATATAATAATGCAAGCATTAGAAAAACTTCCTAAAGGACCGATCATGACTACGGACTCAAGAATTGGACCTCCTAAAAGACAAGCAATGAAGACTAGTATGGAAGCTTTGATAAATCATTTTAAACTGTATACGGAAGGTTACCACGTTCCATCAGGAGAGGTTTATGCAGCAGTAGAGGCTCCTAAAGGAGAGTTTGGAGTTTATCTTATTTCAGATGGCTCTAATAAGCCGTATAGATGCAAAATTAAAGCACCGGGTTTTGTTCATCTTCAGGCAATGAATTATATGATTAAAGGTCATATGTTAGCTGATGTACCTGCAGTTTTAGGCTCAATGGACATTGTATTTGGAGAAGTGGATCGATGAGTGGAAAGCACATAGCAAAAGAACAACCTAATAGCTTTATTTTTTCAGAAATTAATTTGAAAAAAAAAGATGAAATTTTAAAAAAATATCCTGAACAAAGAAAAAAAAGTGCAGTTATGCCTTTATTGTATTTAGCTCAAAAACAAAATGATGGATGGATACCTTTGGCAGGAATTCAGTATATTGCCGACCTACTAGAAGTGCCGTACATAAAAGTTTTTGAAGTTGCAACGTTTTACACCATGTACAATCTTGCTCCGGTTGGAAAATACTTTGTTCAAGTATGCACTACAACTCCATGTATGATTAGAGGATCTGGAAAAATTGTAGATATGTGTAAGAAATATATTTCTGAAAAAGAAGGTCATTTGAGCGAGGATAAAAAAAGCTCTTGGATTGAGGTGGAGTGTTTAGGGGCCTGTGTCAATGCTCCCATGATACAAATTAATGATGATTATTATGAAGATTTAGATGAGCAGTCTGCTAAAAAAATTTTTCAAAGTTTTAATGATGATAGTTTACCCAGTATCGGATCTCAAAAAGGAAGAAAAGGTTCTGAACCCATAAGAGATCGTTTAACTTTAATAAAAAATTAGATGCTAAAAGATAAAGATAGAATTTTTACAAATTTATATGGCGACGATAGTTTTGATCTAAATTCATCTATAAAGCGTGGTGATTGGAAAGATATAAAAGAAATTACCAATAAAGGAAAAGATTGGATTATAGATCAAATAAAAAAATCAGAATTAAGAGGAAGGGGTGGCGCTGGTTTCCCGACAGGTGTTAAATGGTCTTTTGCTCCTAAAGAAGTTAAAGAAGGAAGACCTCACTATCTTGTAATTAATGCAGATGAATCTGAACCTGGCACATGTAAAGATAGAGATATTATTCGCTATGAACCGCAAAAATTAATCGAAGGATGCTTGATTGCTTCATATGCAGTTAGTGCAAACACTTGTTATGTTTACATAAGGGGAGAATATGTAAATGAGGGTAAAATTTTACAGCAGGCGATTGATCAAGCCTATGAGAAAGGTTATTTGGGAAAAAATGCTGCTGGCACTGGATGGGATTTGGATATGTATATCCATTTTGGAGCAGGAGCATATATTTGTGGAGAAGAGACTGCTTTACTTGAAAGCTTAGAAGGTAACAAGGGCCAACCTAGATTAAAACCTCCATTCCCGGCTTTGGTAGGGCTTTATGGCTGCCCAACCATTGTCAATAATGTAGAAACTGTAGCAGTTGTTCCAACTATTTTAAGAAGAGGAGCTGATTGGTTTGCGTCTTTTGGAAGACCAAAAAATAGAGGTACAAAAATTTTTTGTATTTCAGGAAATGTAAACAACCCTTGCAATGTTGAGGAGGAAATGAGCATACCTCTAAAAGATTTAATTGAAAAACATGCTGGCGGAGTAACAGGAGGTTGGGACAATCTTCAAGCTGTTATTCCAGGTGGATCTTCGATGCCTTTATTGCCAAAAAGAGTTTGTGAAACAATATTAATGGATTTTGATTCTTTAATAGAAGCGAAGAGTGGACTTGGGACCGCAGGCATTGTTGTCATTGATAAATCGCAAGATATTGTTAAATGCATTTCTAGAATTGCAAGATTTTATAAACACGAAAGTTGTGGACAGTGCACTCCTTGTAGAGAAGGCTCTGGGTGGATGTGGAGAATGTTAGAGAGAATTGGAAGGGGAGAAGCGGACATAGAAGAAATAGATATGTTGATGGATGTTACTAAGCAAATTGAAGGTCATACAATTTGTGCTTTTGGTGAGGGTTCTTCATGGCCAGTGCAAGGTTTATTAAGACATTTTAGAAAAGAAATGGAAGAGAAGTGTAATGCCTAAAGTTAAAGTAGATGGAATAGAAATTGAAGTTGAGAATGGAACCACGGTTTTACAAGCTTGTGAAATAGCTGGAAAAGAAATTCCAAGATTTTGTTATCATGAAAAATTATCCATAGCAGGAAATTGTAGAATGTGTTTAGTAGAAATGGAAAAATCACCAAAGCCAGTTGCATCATGTGCAATGCCAGTAGCAGAAGGGCAAGTTATTTATACGAATACACAAATGGTAAAAAAAGCAAGAGAAGGGGTAATGGAGTTCTTACTCATTAATCACCCTCTTGACTGTCCAATATGCGATCAAGGCGGAGAGTGTGATTTACAAGATCAATCAATGAAGTTTGGTGGTGGTAATTCTCGATACGAATTAAATAAAAGATCAGTAAAAGAAAAATATATGGGTCCTTTAATTAAAACCCAAATGAACCGCTGTATTCACTGTACTCGATGTATTCGCTTTTCAGAGGAGTTAGCTGGCGTACCTGATTTAGGTGCAATAAATCGAGGTGAAAATATGGAGATTACTACTTTTCTTGAAAAAACGATTAATAGTGAGTTGTCAGCTAATGTAATAGATCTCTGCCCTGTAGGTGCATTGACATCAAGACCTTATGCATTTGAAGCAAGACCTTGGGAGCTAACAAAAACTGAAACCATTGATGTGATGGATGCGGTTGGGTCCAATATTAGAGTTGATACTAAAGGCTGGGAGGTGAAAAGAATTTTACCTCGCACAAATGAAGAAATTAACGAAGAGTGGATTTCAGATAAAACAAGATATGCTTGTGATGGTCTGTTAAATAATAGGATAGATAGTCCTTTTGTACGAAAAAATGGAAAATTAATCGAGTGTTCTTGGGATGACGCATTTGTAGAAATTTCAAATCAAATTAACAAAACTGTTCGAGTAGGTGGAATAATTGGATCTACAGTTGATCTAGAGAGCATATATGCTTTTAAACTTTTAATTAATAGTTTGGCAGGTTCAAATTCTATAGATTTTAGACAAAAAGATTTTTATTTTAATCCATCGCATCCTGGAAATTATTTATTCAATAGTTCAATTGAAGGAATTGATCATTCAGATTTGATTTTATTAATTGGCGCAAATCCTAGAACAGAAGCTACTATGGTTAATGCTAGAATTAGAAAAAATTATGCTCAAAAAAAACTAGATATTTTTTCTATAGGCTTACCTGAAGATCAAACTTATAAAATTAATTTCTTGGGAGATAATTTAAGTATCTTAAGGGATATTCTAAATGAAAAAAATTCTTTTTTTGAAAAGTTAGCAAAAGCAAGAAAACCAATGTTTATTATTGGTGAGTCTGTTTTAAATTCGCTTCAAGGTCAATTTGTAATTGAAACTTCAAAATTAATTTTAAAAAAATATAATCAACTCAATGCTTTAAATATTCTTCATCAATCCGCCTCATCAGTTGGAGCTATAATGATAGGAGCATATAATTTAATAGAAAATGTTGTTCAAAATGAAATTTTGTATTTGTTAGGAGCTGATGAAATTAACATCGATAAAAAAAATAAGTTTATTATTTATCAAGGATCACATGCTAGTAAAAACGCAAAAATTGCTGATGTAATTTTACCAGGAGCAGCTTTTACTGAAAAAGATGGACTGTATGTAAATCTCGAAGGAAGGGTTCAGTCAGCTTATAGGGCCTCATATCCTCCAGGAAATGCAAAAGAGGATTGGAAAATATTAAGAGCTTTATCAGAAACGTTAAACAAAACCCTTAAATTTAATACAATTGAGGAACTCAGAATTAAATTATTCGAGTCCTTTCCTTCATTATCAAAAATCGATGAACTGCCGATTATAGATTATTCCAATTTAGATATTAGTGAAAAAAAATTAGATTTAGACTCTGTAGTTCACTACCAATATCTTGATTATTATCAATCCAATGAAATTGCTAGATCATCAGCTACAATGATGGAATGTAAAATTGCAAGAGAAAAATTAAAAAAAACTGGAACTAATGATTAGTGAATATTTAAATATAATATTTTTTGACAGCTTAAAAATTTTAGCTTTACTAATGCCAGTGTTAATTGCTGTTGCATTAATCGTTTGGGTTGATCGAAGAGTTTGGGGTTTGGTACAACTTAGAAAAGGTCCAAATGTAGTTGGTCCTTTTGGTTTATTGCAAACAGCAGCTGATGCACTGAAATATATTTTTAAAGAAATTATTATTCCTGCTGGAGCAAATAAGGTTATTTTTGTTTTAGCTCCAGTCGTTACAATGTCACTTGCTCTATTGGCTTGGGCGGTAATACCTTTTGGTGAAAATCTTTATGTAACTAATATTAATGTAGGTATTCTATATTTATTCGCTGTTTCATCTCTCGGTGTATATGGAATAATTATGGCTGGCTGGGCATCGAATTCTAAATATCCTTTTTTAGGTGCCTTAAGATCAGCTGCACAAATGGTTTCATATGAAGTTTCTATAGGTTTTATTATTGTTACTGTGTTGTTGTGCGTAGGTTCATTAAACTTAGTGGACATTGTGGTTGCTCAAAAAAAAATATGGTTTGCTATTCCTTTATTTCCAATGTTTGTAATTTTTTTTATTTCTGCACTTGCAGAAACAAACAGACCTCCATTTGATTTGCCAGAGGCGGAAGCGGAATTAGTTTCTGGATATCAAACTGAGTACTCAGGAATGATGTATGCATTATTTTGGCTAGGTGAATATGCAAATATTCTTCTTATGTGTGCCCTAGGTTCAATTTTGTTTTTAGGCGGGTGGTTACCACCACTTGATATCTCACCTTTTAATTTAATACCTTCACCGATATGGTTAATTTTAAAAATTTTATTACTTTTTTTTGTTTTTGCATTGGTTAAGGCAATAGTACCTCGATATAGATATGATCAATTAATGAGATTAGGATGGAAAGTATTTTTACCTATTTCGTTATTATGGGTAATATTAACCTCATCTGTGTTATTTTACTTTAACCTTCTACCTAATTAATTATGAAATTTAGTCGAATTGTTAAAACAGTCTTTTTATTAGAATTTGTTAAAGGATTATTGTTGGCAATTAAGTATATGTTTAAACCTAAAGCTACAGTCAACTATCCATTTGAAAAAGGACCGTTAAGTCCAAGATTTAGAGGTGAACATGCATTAAGAAGATATCCAAATGGAGAGGAGAGATGTATAGCCTGCAAATTATGCGAAGCTATTTGCCCCGCCCAAGCAATTACAATTGATGCAGAGCTTAAAGAAGATGGCTCAAGAAAAACAACTCGTTATGACATTGATATGGTTAAATGTATTTACTGTGGTTTGTGTCAAGAGGCTTGCCCAGTAGATGCAATTGTTCAGGGTCCAAACTTCGAATTCTCAACCGAAACTAAAGAGGAATTATATTACAATAAAGAAAAACTTTTAGATAACGGTGATCGATGGGAGAAAGAAATAGCTCATAATATAAAAACAGATAAATCCTATAGATAACAATGTTAGCGCACGCAATTATTTTTTACTTTTTTTCTTTTGTAGTAATAGCTTCTTCGGTGATGGTTATATCATCAAAAAACACAGTGCATGCTGTTTTCTTTTTAATATTAGATTTTGTAAGTGTTGCTTGTCTTTTTATAATGCTTGGAGCAGAATTTTTAGGAATGATAACCTTAATTGTTTATGTTGGAGCAGTTGCGGTGTTGTTTTTGTTCGTTGTTATGATGATTAATATTAATTTTTCAGAACTAAAAACTGGATTTTTAGATTATTTGCCATTTGGAATGTTGATTGGAGTTGTCATTTTTATTGAATTAGTAATGATGATAAGTGCATGGAAATATAAAGCTGAATTTATTGTTACCAAAAAAATAGCCAAACCACTCGTAAGCAATACTGAAAGTCTTGGAATGATTATTTACACAGATTATATTTTATTTTTTCAAATTTCGGGTTTGATTTTATTAGTAGCAATGATTGGAGCAATCGTTTTAACATTTAGAAGGAAAGATTCTTTAAGAAGGCAGGATATAACTACTCAAGTTTCTAGAGAAAGAGACGAATCTGTTGAATTGCGAGATGTTCCAAATTTTAAAGGTGTTAAAATTAATGATTGAAATTACTTTAGCTCACTATCTTTTTTTATCAGCTGTAGTTTTTACTATAGGAATTATAGGAATTTTTTTAAATCGAAAAAATGTAATTGTTATTTTAATGTCAGTTGAACTTATATTAATAGCAGTAAATATAAATTTAGTTTCGTTTTCAGTTTATTTAAATGATTTAGTAGGACAGGTATTTACCATGTTTGTTTTAACTGTTGCCGCTGCAGAAGCGGCAATAGGCCTAGCTATATTAGTTGTTTTTTTTAGAAACAAAGGAAGCATTCACGTTGAGGATATCAATTCTCTAAAGGGTTAATTATGGCTTATTTACTTATTTTTTTACCGTTAGTAGCTTCTTTTGTAGCCGGTTTTTTTGGTAGATCGCTCGGTGATAAGAAGTCCCAATTAATAACTTGCTCAGCTGTAACTATATCGGCTTTAATCTCCATCTATTATTTTTTTGATGTTGCCTTAGGAAAACAAATTTACAACTATAAAATAATTAATTGGATAAGTTCTGATAAATTAATTTTAAATTGGTCAATTTATATTGATACTTTGACCTCAGTGATGCTGGTAGTTGTTACTAGTGTTTCTGCATTGGTTCATATTTATTCTATTGGATACATGAGTCATGATCCAGACAAGCCAAGGTTTATGTCTTACTTATCGTTATTTACTTTTATGATGTTAATGTTAGTGACATCAGATAATTTTTTACAATTATTCTTTGGCTGGGAAGGAGTTGGCCTTGCCTCTTATTTATTAATAGGGTTTTGGTTTAAAAAACCATCTGCAAACGCTGCAGCAATAAAAGCATTTGTAGTTAATAGAGTAGGAGATTTTGGTTTAGCAATTGGAATTTTTCTTCTTTTTAAATACCTTGGCACACTAAATTTTTCTGAAGTATTTCAACAAATATCTTCTTTGCAAAATGAAAAATTATCCATGTTAGGTATGGAAGGTTCTTTGATTACTTTTATTTGTGTTTTTTTATTTATCGGTGCAATGGGAAAGTCTGCACAAATAGTTTTGCACACATGGTTACCAGACGCCATGGAGGGACCAACTCCAGTATCGGCCCTTATTCATGCTGCCACAATGGTTACAGCTGGAGTTTTTTTAGTTGTAAGATGTTCTCCAATTTTTGAATATTCTCAATTTGCATTAAATCTAATTGTTTTTATTGGTGCAACCACTGCTTTTTTTGCAGCAACAATCGGTTTAGTTCAAAATGATATCAAAAGAGTTATTGCTTATTCTACTTGTAGCCAGTTAGGTTACATGTTTTTTGCAGCAGGATTGGGCGCTTATCATATTGCAATATTTCATTTATTTACCCATGCTTTTTTTAAAGCTTTGCTTTTTTTAGGAGCGGGATCTGTAATACATGCTTTTCACGAGGAACAAGATATGCGTAACATGGGAGGCGTTTGGAAAAAAATTCCTTACACTTATGCTTTAATGATCATTGGAACTCTCGCATTAACAGGATTTCCATTTCTTGCTGGTTTTTATTCTAAAGACGCAATTATTGAAGTTGCATTTCAATCTAAATCAATTTTAGCAAATTATGCCTTATTTATTGGTATTTTTACTGCATTCATGACTTCATTATATTCATGGAGATTAATTTTTAAAACATTTCATGGAAATTTCAGAAACAAAAATATCGATTTATCTAAAGTTCATGAGTCACCTTTTGTGATGTTATTGCCATTGGTAGGCTTATCCATCGGTGCAATATTTTCAGGATTTGTTTTTAAAGATTATTTTATTGGAAGTTATTTCATGGAATTTTGGAATAATTCTATTTTCTTTATAAAGCAATTTACATTGAATCATCCTCCTTTGTGGTTTTTATTAATTACGCCAACTTTAGTCTTGGCCGCAATACCTATTGCATATTATTTATTTGTTAAAAACGAAAATTTCCTAAAGCAATTTATTGATACAAATAAACCTTTATATAATTTTTTATTGAACAAATGGTATTTTGATGAGTTATATGATTTTATTTTTGTTAATCCTGCAAAAAAAATTGGAAAATTTTTTTGGAATATAGGAGATATATTAATTATAGATGGTTTTGGTCCTAATGGATTTGCAAAGATAGTTAAATTAGTTTCTGATAGAGCAGTACAATTTCAAAGTGGTTTTTTGTATCACTATGCTTTTGTAATACTTATAGGTTTATCTATTTTATTAACATACATCATTATTTTTTAATTTATGAATTTTCCGATTTTATCAATAATTATTTTTTTACCATTGGTTGGTGTACTTTTTATTTTATTGAATAGCGGAGATGAAATAAAAGTTAAAAAAACTAGCTTTAGAGTTTCTTTACTAACATCATTGCTTGTTTTTATAATGTCACTTTTTTTGTGGTTACAATTTGATAACACAACAAAAGATTTTCAATTTGTTGAAAATAAAAAATGGATTGTAGACTTTATTAATTATAGGGTCGGTGTTGACGGTATCTCAATTCTATTTGTTGTTTTAACTGCTTTTATAACTCCAATTTGTATTGTTGCCACTTACAATAGTGTAACAAATAGAACAAAAGATTTTTTTATTGCTTTACTGGTCATGGAAACAATGATGCTAGGCGTTTTTTGTTCTTTAGATTTATTTATTTTTTATTTATTTTTTGAGGCAGGTTTAATTCCAATGTTTTTAATCGTTGGGATTTGGGGTGGCATAAGAAGAGTTTATGCAGCCTTTAAGTTTTTCTTGTACACACTTTTTGGTTCTGTGTTTATGCTTGTTGCAATTATTTTTATATATTTAGAAACCGGCACTACTGATATTCAAACAATTTTATCTTTTAATATTGAACAAAAATATCAATATTGGTTATGGCTTGGTTTTTTTGCATCATTCGCAGTTAAAACTCCCATGTGGCCTGTACATACTTGGTTACCAGACGCACACGTTGAAGCACCAACTTCTGGTTCAGTTATTCTTGCAGCAATTTTATTAAAAATGGCTGGATATGGTTTTATTAGATTTTCATTAGGATTTTTTCCAATTGCATCAGCTTATTTTGCCCCTCTTATTTTTGCTTTGAGCATTGTTGCCGTAATTTACACTTCCTTAGTTGCATTGATGCAAAAAGATATGAAAAAATTAATTGCTTATTCGTCTGTAGCTCATATGGGTTTTGTTACTATTGGTATTTTTGCTTTTAATTCACAAGGAATAGAAGGAAGTATATTCCAAATGATTAGTCATGGAATTGTGTCTGCAGCATTATTTTTATGCGTTGGAGTTGTTTACGACCGAATGCATACCAGAGAAATTTCAGAATATGGTGGAGTGGTTAATACGATGCCAAGATATTCAGTTATTTTTTTAGTATTTATTCTTGCAGGCTTAGGTCTTCCCGGAACAAGTGGATTTGTTGGAGAGTTTTTGGTTTTGATAGGTGCTTTTAAAGCAAATTATTTAGTGGCTTTTTTTGCTGCTACAGGAGTCGTATTATCAGCATGCTATAGTTTGTGGCTTTATAGAAGAGTAATATTTGGTGCCGTCGCAAATGATAATGTAAAATTATTGAAAGAAATAAACAAAACTGAATTAGCGACACTTTTGCCTTTAGTTTTTTTAACTATTTTACTTGGCGTTTTTCCAAATATTATTTTAGATACAATCTCAGTCAGTGTGGAGAATGTTATTTCTGTCTATAATGAAAAAATACTAATCTTAAAACAGGCCTCTATTAAATAAATGGAAAACTTAAATTTAATTTATCCTGAAATTTTTTTATCTCTACTTACTATAGGTTTATTAATGCTGGGTGTTTTTAAGAAAAATAGTTTTAATCTAATAATAAGATTTTCAAGCATCGGCCTATTATTACTTATACCTGTTGTTTATATTAACAATAACACAAGTAACGAGTTATTTTCACAAAATTATCTTGTAGATTCTTTTTCTATATTTATGAAAATTCTTATTTTGGGTAGTAGCGCGATAGCTTTGTTTTTTACAAATGAATATATAAAAAATAGTTCTATTAACCAATTTGAGTATCCTGTTTTAGTTTTAACATCTATTTTAGGAATGTTTGTAATGGTGAGTTCTAATAATCTTATGGGATTATATTTGGGAATTGAGTTGCAATCTTTATCTTTGTACGTTCTTGCTTCACTAAATAGAGACTCTATCAAATCTACGGAAGCAGGTGTGAAATATTTTGTGCTTGGAGCGCTTTCTTCTGGGCTGTTATTGTATGGTTGTTCTTTAATTTATGGTTTTACAGGATCAACCAACTACTACATTATTGCTAAATCTTTTGATGCAAATAATTTGGCTCTTCTGTTTGGACTTGTTTTTATTTTAGTAGGTCTGGCATTTAAAATTTCAGCAGTACCTTTCCATATGTGGACACCAGATGTATATGAGGGTTCCCCAACTTCTGTAACTGCTTTTTTTGCATTAGCGCCAAAAGTTGCCGGTATGGCTGCAATAATAAGAATTTTATATGTTCCTTTTGGAAATATTGTAATTGAATGGCAAACAATTTTAATTTTTATTTCAGTTGCATCTATGATTTTAGGTGCTGTCGCTGCAATTGGACAAAGCAATATTAAAAGACTTATGGCTTATAGCGGCATTAGCCACATGGGATATGCGCTAGCCGGTTTAGTGACTGGAACAAAAGATGGTGTGGCTTCAACAATTTTATATGTTTTGATTTATGTTGTGATGAGTATTGGCTCATTTGTTTGTATTTTAGTAATGAAGAGAAAAAATATTTATTTAGAAAATATTCGAGATTTGTCTGGTTTATCTAAAAATCATCCACTGGTTGCCTTGTCCTTTGTGGTAATTTTATTTTCACTAGCAGGAATTCCTCCTCTAGCAGGCTTTTTTGCTAAATTTTATATTTTTATGGCCGTAGTTAAAGTTGAATTTTATACTTTAGCAGTGATTGGATTGGTTACCTCTGTTATTTCAGCATTTTATTACTTGAGAATTATTAAAATTATATATTTTGATCCAAGCCAAGAAAAATTTGATCCAATAAGTAGCAATGGAATAAAATTTTCATTAGCATTTTCAACTTTAATAATATTATTTTATTTTTTAAATCCTTCAATTTTTACTTTTTTTACGAATATTGCTACAGCTGCAATAAAATAAAGTTTTATGCATCCCGCTATTTTTTATTTTAATGAAGTAGATAGTACTAATAATGAAGCAAAAAAATTAATCGAAAAAGAAAATATTAAATATGGATTGGTAGTTAGTAATTATCAATCTAAAGGCAGGGGTAGATTTGGAAATAAATGGATTTCTCAAAGAGGAAATTTTTTTAGTTCATTTTTTTTTCCTGTAAATAATTATTCTCAAGTTTCACAGATTCAGTTTGAAGCTTTAAAATTAGTCATTAATGTTTTCTCAAAATATATAATGAAAAATAAATTAGTTATTAAATATCCAAATGATATTCTTATAAAACAAAAAAAAATATCAGGTATTCTTGTAGAGAGTTTTAAATTTAAAAAAAAAATTTATGTTATCCTTGGCATTGGAATTAATTTAATTAAAAACCCTAGTCTCAAAACTTATAAAACTACTAGCATTTATAAAGAAATAGGAAAAAAAATTGATTTTTTTGATTTTTCTGAAATTATTTATAAAGAAATGAAAGTTATATTTAAATGTTTTTAATTGGTGACCTTGGGAATACTCATTCTAAATTTACATTATGTAATTTAAATTCTAAAAAAATAAAAAACTACAAGTCTTTTAACACAAGCAATATTTTAAAAAATCAAAAATTTAAAAATTTTATATTAAGAAAAAATATTAAGTATGTAGTTGTAACTTCAGTTGTTCCTAATGTGTCAAATAAACTTAAAGTTTTTTTGCAAAGAAAAAAAATTCCTTGTTATGAAATACTAGATAAAGTTTTTAAAAAACCTATTAAGTTAAAAGTTACAAAACCAAACCAGGTAGGTTCAGATAGAATTGCTAATTCAATAGCTGCATACGCTCTTTACAAAACTAATTGTATTATTGTTGATTTTGGAACAGCCACTACTTTTGATATTTTGTCTAAAAAAGGTTTTTATCTCGGTGGCCTGATTACGCCAGGAATAAAATTAACTTTAAAAACATTAAATCAATTTACTGAAAAACTACCTTTAATTAGTTTAAAGAAAACAAACCAAGTTATAGGCAAAGATACTATCTCAGCTATCAATTCTGGAATTTATTGGGGTTATATTGGTATGATTAATCAAATAATTAATAAAATCATATCAACCACTAAAAAAAAATATAAAGTGATTCTCACAGGTGGATTATCTACTATTTTTTCAAATTCTTTAGTTCATAAAGCATCTATTAATAAAAATATAACCTTACAGGGTGTGTTGGAATTAATTAATTTTAATAAACATTTATTTAAATAATGAAAAATAATAACGAATTAATCTTTTGCCCATTAGGTGGTTCCGGTGAAATTGGTATGAATATGAACCTATATGGCTATGGTGAAAAAAATAATCATCAGTGGATAATTATCGATATTGGAGTTGGGTTTGTTGATGACTCTGTTCCAGGGATAGATTTAATGGTTCCCGATCCTGATTTTATTCTACAAAGAAAAGATGATTTGCTTGGAATATTACTTACTCATGCCCATGAAGATCACATTGGAGCAATTGCACTCTTGTGGCCATCCTTAGAATGCCCAATATACGCAACTCCTTTTACTGCTACTTTAATAAAAGAAAAATTTAGAGAAAAAAAAATTAATATTGGAAGTCATTTAAAAATTATTGAATTGAATGGAAATGTTAAAATTGGTCCTTTTGATATCAACTACGTAACCTTAACACATTCAATTTTAGAGCCAAACGCTCTACAGATAAAAACTCCGCATGGCACCTTATTGCATACAGGTGATTGGAAATGTGACACAGATCCATTAATTGGAAAACAGATGGATGAGATTAAGCTTAAAGAGATTGGCAAGCAAGGCGTATTAGCAATGATCTGTGATTCTACAAATATTTTCACTGAAGGCAGGTCTGGTTCAGAAAAAGATGTTCGTGAAAGTATGCTTACTGTTTTTGAAAATATAAAAAAAAAAATTATTGTTACAACTTTTGCATCTAATGTAGCAAGAATGGAAACTGTTTTTAAATGTGCAGAAAAAGTTGGAAGACATCTTTCGTTAGTTGGAAGATCCATGCATAGAATTTATAACACTGCAAGAGAGTGTGGTTATTTGCAAAATATTAAGCCACCGCTTGATCCTAGAGATGCAAAAAAAATACCAAGAGATAAAATTGTTTATTTATGTACCGGAAGTCAAGGAGAGCCTCTTGGTGCAATGAATAGAATAGTGAATCAAGAACATCCAGATGTTTATCTAGATGAAGGAGATACGGTAATTTTTTCTTCTCGTATTATTCCAGGAAATGAAAAAAAACTTTTTAAAATTCACAACCAATTAGTAAAAAATAATATCAATGTTATATCAGAAGAGAATGCATTTATTCATGTCTCAGGGCATCCAGGGAGAGATGAAATGAGGGATATGTATGAATGGATTAAACCCAAGATTTCGATACCAGTGCATGGAGAGCATCGACATATGAAAGAGCATTATGACTTTGCAACGTCTTTAGGTGTTCCGCAACCTATGTTGATTGAAAATGGTGATATGATTAGAATTGCTCCTGGTGAACCTAAAATTATTGATAAAGTTCATAACGGTAAATTATATGTTGATGGCAATAGAGTTATTGATGACCAGTCTATATTTTTAAAAGACAGAAAAAATATTGCTCATAATGGTTTGATGGATGTAACTTTAATCATATCTAAAAAGGGTAATTTAGATAGAAATCCAATTATTAATATTAGAGGCCTGCCATTTAATGACGAAGAATTAGATGGGTGTTTTTATGAGATGGAGGACGAAATTTTAAAAACTAGCAAAGCCTACTCCTTAAATAATAAAAAACATGAAAAAAATCTGATTGATGCTCTCAAGTCTAATTTGAAAAAAATAATTTATAGCAAGACCAGAAAAAGACCTTACACAAACATCACATTAATAAGAGTATAATAAGCATGTCTTTAATGGGAAGTTTAGTAATTTTTGTAATTTTATGGATGGTTATTTTTTTTATGATTCTTCCATTAAAAATCAAAAGTCAATTAGAGCAGCAATCTATTACACCAGGAACGGATCCGGGGGCTCCTTCTAATCCTCAAATGTATAGAAAATTTATTATTACTACTGCTATCTCTGTATTTATATTTGCGATTATTTATCTTTTGTCATATTTTGAAATTATAAATTTAAGAGAATTCTTTTCAAAATTATGAAATTATCAGAATTATTCCTGCCAATAGTAAAAGATATTCCTACGGATGCAAAAATAAAGTCACATCAATTGATGATCCGATCTGGGATGATTAGGCAGTCAGCAGCAGGAATTTATTCTTGGCTACCATTAGGTTTTAGGGTGTTAAAAAAAATAGAACAAATCGTTAGAGAAGAGCAGGACTTTGCTGGTGCGCAAGAGATGTTGATGCCAACGATTCAATCTGCGGATTTATGGAAAGAAAGCGGTAGATATGATGGCTATGGTCTTGAAATGTTACGAATTAAAGACAGGCAAGACAGGGAATTATTGTATGGACCAACCAATGAAGAGCTTATCACTCAAATTTTTAGAGACAACGTTAAATCTTACAAGTCACTTCCATTAATTCTTTATCACATACAGTGGAAATTTAGAGATGAAATTAGACCAAGATTTGGAATTATGAGATGTAGAGAATTTTTAATGAAAGATAGTTATTCGTTTGATCTAACCAAGGAAGAATCCAATCACTCTTATAATAAAATGTTTTATGCATATCTACGTACATTTGAAAGACTTGAGTTAAAAGCACTACCCATGGTAGCTGATACAGGACCAATTGGTGGAGATCTATCTCATGAATTTATTATTTTAGCTGAAACAGGTGAAAGCCAAATTTATACAAATAAAAAGTTATTAGATTTAAAAATTAGTGACTTTAAAAATGATAAAGAAAGCTTGAAATCAATGGTTGATACTTATGCAAGTTTTTATTCTGCGACCGATGAAAAATTTGATCAAGTAGAATTTGATAAAAAAGTTAAAAAAGAAGATCAATTAATTACAAGAGGTATAGAAGTTGGTCATATTTTTCATTTTGGTGATAAGTATTCTAAACCAATGAATGCAATGGTTAATTCTAGCGCTGGAACTAATACGACAGTTCAAATGGGATCTTATGGAATTGGCGTGTCTAGACTGGTAGGAGCTATCATCGAAGCTAATTATAATAATAATGTAATGAAATGGCCAAAGTCAGTAACTCCTTTTCAAGTAGCAATTATTAATTTAGGTAAAAAAAATGATGAAATCTGTAAAAAGAAAGCAGATAAATTATATCATTTGCTAAATGAAAAAAAAATTGAGGTGCTACTAGATGATACAGACGAAAGTCCAGCAAGTAAATTTAAGAATTTTGATTTAATAGGAATTCCTTATCAAGTTATTATTGGCTCTAAACAAGCTGAAAATGAATACGAATTTAAAGAAATCACAAGCGATAAAATTAATCTTTCGCTAGATGAATTGGTAAAAAAAATAGAAACTTTATATTTAAATTGATTAGTCCAGCTGAGTTTTTAATTATCAAAAGGTACCTTAAGCCAAAAAGAAAAGAGGGAGTCTTAAAGGTAATTTCAATTTTTTCATTTTTAGGAATTGGATTAGGTGTAGCAACATTAATTATTGTGATGTCTGTAATGAATGGTTTTCGATCAGAATTAATTAATAAATTATTATTATTTCAACCACATATTTCAGTTTATCAATTTATAGATTACGATGTTACAAAAAATAAAATTTCCAAACTTCTTAAAAATAAAAATATTCAAAGTAAAAGTGTAAATTTAACATATTCTATTCAAAGCTTGGTTGTTACAAACAATGCTAATAAGGGCGTTGTTTTAAGAGGCTTGAATAAAAAAGATTTTTTAAATGATCAATTAATTAATAAAAAAATAATAGATGGCAATATTGGCAAATTTGGTAATAGTTATATTTCTATTGGATCTAACCTTGCTGAACAATTGGGTGTATGGATTGGTAATGAAATAACAATTCTTTCTAGTAAAAAAGAAAGCACACCTCTTGGAAACTTACCTGAGCAATATACCTTTAAAGTGGGGTCTGTTTATAAGAGTGGCATTTATGAGTTTGATAATAATTATATAATTTTTGACATTTCCACTTCAGAAAATTTTCTTTCAGGTTATGTCAAAGATAAAAATATTGAAATAAGATTAGAGAATCCTAATCAAGCCGAGGTAGTAAAAAATAGTTTATCCAATGAAACTTTCCAAGTTTTTTCCTGGATTGATAACAATAAATCTTTTTACGACGCTTTATTGGTTGAAAGAAATGTTATGTTTATAATTTTAACATTAATAATAATAGTAGCTTCTTTTAATATTATTTCTGGATTAACCATTTTAGTAAAAAATAAAACTAAAGAAGTTGCGATATTAAAAACTCTTGGTTTTTCAAGCTATTCAATTAATAAGATTTTTTTTATTACGGGCTCTACTATAGGAGCGGCAGGGACGATATTTGGTATTCTTCTTGGAGTTCTTTTTTCTTTCTATGTAGAAAATATAAGATTATTTTTGAGTTCTGCCTTTAATATTGAAATTTTTCCAGCTGAAATTTATTTTTTAAGTCAAATGCCATCGGAAATACATTGGCCTACTATACTTGTAATATCATTAGTTTCTTTATTTATTACATTTTTAGCTTCGATTTATCCTTCAATCAAAGCCTCAAAAGTTAATCCAATAGAATCTTTAAAATATGAATAAGTATTTTTTATCTCTCCATAAGCTAAGCAAAAGTTTTAAAGATGGATATGAAAAAATTTCAGTTTTAAAAAACATAAATATAAATTTTGAAGATAACAAAATAGTTAGCCTTGTAGGTCCATCAGGATCTGGAAAAAGTACACTACTTCATTTATTAGCTTTATTAGACAGCCCCGATACTGGTAAAATTATTTTTAATAATAAAGATTTAGTAAAATCTAACGATGAAGAAAAAACAACTTTAAGAAAAAATGATATAGCAATTGTTTATCAAAATAATAATTTAATTTCTGATTTAAGTGCTATCGAAAATATTGCTTTAGCTTATTTAAATAAAAGCAACGACAAAAATAAATCTTATTTATTAGCAGAAAAATTATTAAAAGAATTTGGCTTATCCAATAGAATGAATCACTATCCTTATCAAATGTCAGGAGGAGAACAGCAACGTGTAGCTATTGCAAGAGCAATAATTAATGATCCAAAATTATTATTTGCTGACGAGCCAACTGGAAATTTAGATCATAAAAATACCAATATGATTTTAAATTATTTGTTTAAATTAAAAAAAAATAACAGACTTGTAATTATTGCAACTCACAATAGAGATTTAGCTCAAAAAACAGATTTAAGATTAACTTTATCAGATGGCAATGTTATCAATAAATCTTAATGAATCTAAAAAATAACTTCAATCATATTAAAATTCATACTCAGTATTCAATTTGCGAGGGGGCATTGAAAATTATTGAGCTAAGTGAATTTTGTAAGGAAAAAAAAATCGAAGCTGTAGGTATTTCAGATTCTTTAAATTTATGTGGAGCCTTAGAGTTTTCTCAAGAAATTTCAAAATCTGGAACACAGCCTATTATTGGAACGCAAATAAATTTTTCTTTCTCTCATAACAATTTAGAAAAAATAGAAAAAATTTCTTTAATTGCAAAAAATTCTGTTGGTTATAAGAATCTTTTAAAACTTTCTTCTAACTCTTACTTATCTATTGAAAAAAATGAAGATCCCCATTGTAGTATTGAAAAGTTATTTCAATATTCTGAAGGTTTAATTATTTTAATTGGTGGATCAAGATCATTAATTTCTTCACTAATATTAAGTGGAAATTCATTAGAAGTTAACTTTTTACTACAAAAAATAAAAAATATTTTCAAAGGTAACGCTTACATAGAAATACAACGACATAATGAAGAACATGAGAAAAATTTAGAGTTAAAATTACTAGAATTAAGTCAAAAATTTACAATACCTTTAATTGCTACTCACGAAGTGTTTTATCTGACTCAAGACATGCATGAGGCGCATGATGCTTATGTATGCGTTGGTCAAAAAACCTATGTAAATGATACAAAACGTCTTAAATATTCTGATCAACACTATTTAAAATCTCATGAGGAAATGCAGTCTCTTTTTGCAGATTTACCTGAAGCCTTGGAAAATAATTATAGTCTTAAATTAAGATGTAATTTTAGACCTTTGAGCAGCAAGCCCATGCTACCAAATTTTAGCACTGAATTATCAAATGTAAACGATGAGTTAAAATCTGAGGCTGAAAAAGGTTTAAAAATAAAACTAAAAGATTTTGTTTTAAAAAACATTAGTGACAATGATCAAATAAAAAAAATTATAAAAGAATATGAGGATAGACTTAATTATGAAGTTTTAATGATATCCAAAATGAAATTTTCTGGATATTTTTTAATAGTTTCTGATTATATTAAATGGGCTAAAAACAATAATATTCCAGTAGGTCCGGGTAGAGGCTCTGGAGCAGGGTCACTAGTTGCATGGTGTTTGTCCATTACAGATTTAGATCCAATTAAATTTGGTTTAATTTTTGAAAGATTTTTAAATCCAGATAGAATTTCAATGCCAGATTTTGATATAGATTTTTGTCAAGAAGACAGAGACCAAGTTATAAATTATGTGAAAGATAAATATGTAAATAAAGTTGCCCAAATTATTACTTTCGGAAAACTTCAAGCTCGTATGGCATTACGTGATATTGGAAGAGTAATAGGTCTTCCGTACGGTAGAGTTGATCAACTTTCAAAGATGATACCTTTTGATCCTTCAAGACCTTTGTCTTTAGCCGAGTCTGTTGCAATGGAACCGAGAATTCAAGAGGCACAAAAAGAAGATCCGATAATAGACAAATTGGTTAAGCTTGCTCTTAAATTGGAGGGTTTATATAGAAATATTGCAACTCACGCAGCAGGAATAGTTATTGGTGATAAAGATTTAACTGAGATTGTTCCTTTATATAAAGATCATGATTCTAATATTCCAATTCCCGTAACACAATTTGATATGAAATGGTCTGAGGAGGCCGGATTAGTTAAATTTGATTTTCTGGGTCTTAAAACTCTTACGGTCATTAAAAAAACAATCGAGTTAATTAAAAAAAACAATGAAAATTTAGAAATAGAAAAAATTCCATTAGATGACGTAAAAACTTTTGAGCTTTTAACTACCGGTGAAACCATGGGAATATTCCAGTTAGAAAGTACTGGTATGAGAGAGGTTTTAAAACAAATGAAACCAAATAAATTTGAAGATATTATTGCCTTGGTTGCTTTATATAGACCCGGTCCCATGCAAAATATTCCAACCTACAATAACCGAAAACATGGAATTGAAACTCCAGAGTATCTTCATCCTAAAATAGAACACATTTTAAAAGAAACTTACGGAGTTATAATTTACCAAGAACAAGTGATGCAGATTGCTCAAGTTTTGTCAGGTTTTTCAGCAGGAAAAGCTGACATTTTAAGAAAAGCTATGGGTAAAAAAAAATCTGCAGAAATGGAAAAGCAGAAGAAAGATTTTATTGAGGGAGCAGTAAATAATGGCATAGCCAAAGATCAAGCTATTTATATATTTCAACTTGTTGAAAAATTTGCTCAGTATGGATTTAACAAAAGTCATGCTGCAGCATATGCTCTAATTGCTTATCAAACTGCATATTTAAAAACTCATTACCCTTTGAGTTTTTTTGCTGCTTCTATGAGCATGGAGATGTCTAATACTGATAAATTAAATCAATATTACGAGGAGTTAAAAAGACTTTCTATTAATATTTACCCACCCTGTATAAACAATTCATTTGCTGATTTTTTACCAAAAGAAAATACAATTTATTATGCCTTGTCTGCTATCAAGGCAGTTGGTTACGAGGCCATATCGAATGTGATTAATGAAAGAGAAACTAATGGTAAATTTTTATCATTAGAAGATTTTATAAGAAGGGTTAACAGCAAAGATATAAATAAATTACAACTTGAAGGTCTTGTAAAAGCAGGAGCTTTTGATTGTTTAGATAAAAATCGGGCAAAATTATTTGAAAATGTTCCTGAAATTATTAAACAAGCAAAAAATTTTGATGAAATTGATGAATTAAATCAAATTAATTTATTTGATACTTCAGCAAATCAAGAATTTAAAATAAGTTTTTCTTCATTAAATGATTGGGATCAATCTGAAAAAATTAAGAGAGAGTTTGAGTCAATAGGGTTTTTCGTAAGTGATCATCCTCTTAAAAATTTTAGGCAAACACTAGAAAGTTATAATGTTAAAAATTACCAAAGCTTTATAGAAGATGTTGATTTGAAAGAATGTATGTTGTCGGGTACTGTTATGGCTATTCAAGAAAAAAAAACCGCTAAAGGCATGCCATTTGCAATAGTTAAGTTTAGTGATTTAAGTAGAATGTTTGAATTTTTTATTTTTTCAGAATTATTAGTAACAAATAGAGATAAATTGAAACCAGGAAAATCTTTTTTGATTAATGTTAAGCGTGAAACTTTAAAAACAGGCATAGAACGAACAAATGTTTCTAGAATTTTTCCTATTGAGGAAATCTCAGAAAAAAAAATTAATGATGTATCAATAAATATTGATCATATTGCCAAATTATCTGAATTAAAATTAAATCTTATAAAGGAGGGGAATACCTCAGTAATTTTAGATTATGTGTCAAAAAATAATAAGTATATTTTTAAACTAAAGAATAAGAGAAAAATTGATAATGAATCGCTAAAAAACCTTGAAAAATATGAGTTTTTAGCAAAAATAATTAATTAATAGTCTTGATTTAATTTTTCATTCTTTTATAAGAGCGTAAATTTCGCACGAGGAAAATGGCGCAAGCCCCCGGTCCTGCAAAGGTAGTTTCTTCGGTGGATTAACCGGAAAAAAATATGAATATACCAAGTGTTACAATAAAAGACCTTTTAGAAGCAGGCGTTCATCTAGGCCATAAAACTTTCAGATGGAATCCAAAAATGAAACCATTTATTTTTGGTGAAAAAAATTCAGTACATATAATTGATTTGTCTCAAACGTTAGAATTGCTGAACAAAGCATTGCTAGAAATGCACAAATGTACCTCTACCA
>Ga0181555_1000562_pt1 | contig 36148 bp, 34 predicted proteins | sample 011ome_15_FD_145601 | JGI IMG/M metagenome (GOLD analysis project Ga0181555, IMG submission 145601) | Coastal salt marsh microbial communities from the Groves Creek Marsh, Skidaway Island, Georgia - 011504AT metaG (spades assembly) | ecosystem: Environmental > Aquatic > Marine > Intertidal zone...
AAACTTGGTTTTCACCAAAGGTTAAGTGCTTTAAATTCTTATCTTATTGTAGCCGCGTTTTCTAACCTCTTTTTGAAGGCAAAAGAGCATGTTTACGATGGAAGACACGACTTCACTTTAAAGTTTTTAATGCAAAGGTGATCTGCAATTGAAGGGATGGCAATGCAATCTGTACCTGCTTGCTTTGGTCTTTGGGTTAACCCTTCATCTATCTCGGCTTGTGCATCTTTATTCTCACGCATCAAGTTTTTCATCAGGGTAGAAGCATCTACATGAACGATCGTCATGTCCAGTTCCGCATCTGCAGTTGCAAATTTCTGCATCAAACTCCGATAAAAAATCTGTTGCTGCAGGACCATTACCACCAATCTAATCTATCTGGATTAATGCTATTCCTTAAATTTTATAGGCAAGGTTACGGCAGTATTAAGTTTCCTTGGGTTTAAATTTTTATGTGATGTTTTTGGATGTTTTATCCGTTTGCAACATATCTTTTGAGATCGGTTCAGATTTCGTTGAGGCAACTCTAGCATATAAGGTGCACTCAAATTTCTACTATGGGTGAAGAAAATACCGCGCAACATTGTGCAGTTTGAATGCTCTATCGCTCGCGTGAAAGTAAATGATCACTCAATTTTTATCATTCACCCGCCAGACTATTGATAGAGGCAATTCCTTGCGCGGATTGGCTATGCTCGTATTGCGTCTGGCAATCAGAAATATCTCCAGAGGAACAAATAACGAAGCTAACCTTTAAGGCATCTGAAAAAACTTTTTCTCAAGAAATATCGAGCGTGTCTGCCAAGCATTGTTAATTCGAAAAGGCAGGATCTTGCGCGCAAAGGCGACGCGTTTATCGTCACCACTTTTGCTCGTTTCGCCAAGCCGAACTCGGAGCTTTGGAAGAATGTTGAGAGAATGGTATCAAAGGTTTTCCATTGCACAATCTGGATATGAAATTGGATAGTTCCAAGCTGATTTGGAATTGATTTTTTAGATCCTCGGCGCCGTTTATTCGTTGGAAATCGGAACCTTTTTGGAAAGACAATCTCTGGGCACCTAAGCCCTGCACGCAATCTTCGACAAGGAGGCCGAGGCCATTCGAGACGTGCTTGTCGTGAACCGGCTTGCGCTGCGTTTTGGTTCCGATCGCCTCTTTGCCGATCTTGGGTATGTGGGCGCAAAACGCAGCTATGACCAATTCAGTTAAGCAGGTGCACTCTATCTTGATAAATTAAATTGAATGATCACGCCTGAAAGCTTTTAAGCAACCTTGTCCAGAGGTTCGCGGCCGTTGAAGAATTCTATAAGATTTTGATACACTCTATTTCCCATCTCGTTGCGGGTCTCGGTTGAGGCACTGCCCAAATGGGGAAGTACGACCAAATTATCGCATTGTAATAAATGGGATGAAATTTTTGGTTCGCCCTGATACACATCCAACCCTGCGCCGCCGATACATCCAAACATCAGCGATTGCGCGAGTGCATATTCATCGATCACCTCTCCTCTGGCCGTATTTATTAAAAAAGCCTCTGGTTTCATCAATTCGAGCCTGCGGTTATTCATCAAATGGCGGTTTTCAGCGCCGCCCGGACAATGCAGGGACACAAAATCGCTTTGCGGCAATAAATCATCAAGCGTTGCAACTTGCGTGGCATTATACCGTTTGAGAATCGCCTGTTTAATCGGAGAGCGATTATGCACCACGATCTTCATCCCAAAGCCATGATGCGCGCGCTGCGCCATCGCCTGTCCGATGCGGCCAAAGCCGACAATTCCCAATGTCTTTCCTGTCACCTTAGACCCCATCATATGCGTGGGGCGCCAACCTGACCAATTGCCAGAGCGGATTTCACGCTCGCCCTCGCCGGCCCGCCGCGCAACCATCAACAAAAGCGTCATCGCCAGATCTGCGGTGCAATCTGACAAAACATCGGGGGTATTCGTGACGGTTATTCCCAATTTCTGGGTCGCATGGATATCAATATGGCTATAGCCAACACCGTAATTTGCCAATATTTTTGTGCGCGCCTGCGCCATATCCAGCACTTCGGGGCCCAATTTATCGGTAACCGTTGGCAAAATTGCATCAAAATCCGAAAACGCCTGACGAAAATCGGTTGCGCTAAGGGGGGTGTCTGAGCGGTTGAATACAGCGTCAAATTCCGCCGATAATTTGCTTTCGATTGCCGATGGCCAACGCCGCGTTACCAAAACGCGTGGTTTTTTATTCACGATTAAGCTTCCATTCATCACGCGACCTCTTTCAAAACATCTGCGATTGTATCGCCGATGACCGCGGGGTTAGGAGCAACCGTAACGCCCGCTGCAGACAGGATTTCAACTTTTTCACTTGCGCTTTCGCCAAAGGCCGAGATTATCGCGCCCGCATGGCCCATCGTGCGCCCTTTCGGCGCGGTTAAACCCGCCACATATGCCACGACTGGTTTTTTCACATGGTCGCGGATATAGGCCGCTGCTTCGGCTTCTTGTGGCCCACCAATTTCGCCGATCATGCAAATGATATGCGTGTCATCATCTTCCTCAAAGCGCTGCAATAGGTCTTTAAATGAAGATCCGTTAATCGGATCTCCGCCGATCCCAACCGATGTAGATACTCCTATACCATGGGCTTTCAGCTGCGCCGCAGCCTCATATCCCAGGGTGCCAGAGCGCCCGATGATGCCAACATGACCCGGCAGGTAGATATGGCCGGGCATGATCCCCAATAAAGCCTTGCCAGGGCTGATTGTGCCGGCGCAATTTGGCCCTGTCAGGACCATTCGCCGATCTTTGGGATATCGATACATATACCGTTTGACCTGAATCATATCTTGCGCAGGGATGCCATCGGTGATGCAAACGCAGTATTTAATGCCAGCATCTGCGGCTTCCATTATGCTGTCAGCGGCAAAGGGGGGGGGTACGAAGACCAAACTGGCTTCTGCATCTGTCTGCGCAACGGCCTCTTCTACGGTGTCAAAAACCGGCAGCCCCTCAACGGTTTGACCACCTTTCCCGGGCACGACGCCCCCCACCACATTGGTGCCATAGGCCAGCATATCAGCCGTATGAAATCGTGCCATTTTTCCGGTAATGCCCTGAACGATGACGCGGGTATCTTGATCAATAAGAATACTCATGTGACGGCCCTCAATTTTTTAAAATCCGAATTGCCGCTTTTCCAGGCAGCAACAGAGCGTTCGGCAGCCTCATTCAAAGTTGTTGCGCGAATGATCGGAAGCCCCGATTTTGCAAGTATTTTTTGCCCTGCTTCCACGTTTGTTCCCGCCAATCTGACAATCACGGGCACGTTTACACTGACTTGCCGTAAGGCTTGCACGACGCCTTCCGCGACCCAGTCGCAGCGGTTGATGCCAGCGAATATATTCACCAGCACCGCCTGAACATTGCTGTCCGATAAGACCAGTCGAAAGGCTTTGGTCACCCGTTCGGGCGTAGCGCCTCCACCAATATCTAGAAAATTCGCCGGCTCACCCCCCGCCAATTTGATGGTATCCATCGTGGCCATGGCCAAACCCGCGCCATTGACGATACAGCCGATATTCCCTTCAAGCCCGACATAGCTTAAGCCGCGATCTGCGGCTCGGCTTTCGCGGGGATCCTCTTGGCTTTTATCCCGTAATTCGCTGATATTTGGGTGACGAAAAAGGGCATTGTCATCAAAGGTCATCTTCGCATCTAAGGCCAAAATGCGGTTATCCCCCGTAATCACCAAAGGGTTTATTTCGACCATTGTCGCGTCATATTCCCGAAAGGCCCGATAAGCGCCTTTCAGGGTGCGCACCATGCTCTGCGTCAGTGCCGGATCGATCCCCAATTTAAATGCTATCTGACGGCATTGAAAATCCTGCAAGCCAACGGCTGGTTCTACAGTCGCCCGCACGATACTGTCTGGCCGCTCCGCAGAAATGTCTTCGATTTCCATACCGCCCTCGGCAGATGCAACAATCATGACCCGTTGGGAGGTGCGATCCAAAACGAGGCCCAGATAGATCTCTCGTTCGATGGGCACTGCCGCTTCGACATAGACGCGGTAAATGCCTTTGCCCTCGGCGCCCGTTTGATGCGTCACAAGTTTATGTCCGAACAAAGATTCACAGATTGTGAAGATCTCATTATCGCTGCGGCAAAGCTTTACGCCACCGGCTTTTCCGCGACCGCCCGCATGTACCTGAGCTTTTACAACCCAACACTCGCCCCCCAATTCGCGGGCGCGATAGGCGGCTTGCTCTGGGCTATACGCCAAAGCGCCCGGCGGTATGTCCACGCCGAAGTTTTCCAAGATTTCTTTCGCTTGGTATTCGTGGATGTCCATGATCTTTTCCTTAAGACTGAAGCAACAGAGTGGGGTGTTATTCGGCGGCGACCGCTGGCTTATAGGATTCATCCAGCGCCGCCATCACGCGCGCATCATTCACTTCGCCACCCAAATCCCGGATCGCCTGCGCAAAACGCAACACGATATCGGTTACTGCGGATTGGGAGAGTAGGTTTAAAATACCAATACGCACTTGCACTGGCTCAGAAAGCGTGGGCCATATTCCAAAATTTTGCGCCCGGCAATGTTGCACAAGCTCCATTTCGCGCCCTGCCAAAGCCTTTGGCAAGTTTAACACAACCAATGATGTCATGTTCGAGGTCACCTCGCAGCCCATCGCTTCAACCGCGATACGCAAAGCTGCTTCGTGATAGGCGTATTCCTGCGCGCGGGCTGTCAACCCTTGGCTCAGTGTGATCCGAAGCGCTTCATGAAACGCGGCCACGGCATAAGCGGAATGGGTGCGATGATAGGTGCCTTTTTCAACATCTTTTCCCTCTATAATTGCCCAGTGACGGGCTTCCATCACTGGATGATGTACAAAGCTGCGCGTGCCGGTGGTATTGAGCGTTTCAATGAATCTGTCCGAGAATGAGACAGGCGCGTAGGTCAAAGGCAAACATGACAAACCTTTTTGCGGACAAGAGGCCCAGCCATGGATGCCCGGATAATCATCAATCCGGAACGCTTCAACCCCCAAAGATGACACTGCATCTACAAGGCCCAGTACGTTATGTTTTTCACAGGCGGCACTGAACCCCTCAAGATCATTGATCCGCCCGGATCCGGTTTCCCAATGCGCCATAGCCGCCCATTTAGGTTTATGTTCTTGTAATGCCGCTTCAATCACATCGCCGCTCACTGAGGTTCCATGCTCGATGGTTACCACACTCACCGATGCAGCTTGAGGGTCTAGCGGATTTTGCGCAAGCTCTTCGGCGGTTGCGGCGCGCATCCGCGCTGTTAATCCGTCAATTCCTGAAAAGGTTCCATTGACGAACATCACCACTTTATCGCCCGGCTGCACGCCGCTGAACATCATGTCAAGACCGCTCCATCCGGTTCCAGCAACGCCAAAAGTATGTACGTTTTGCGTTCCCCAGACCTGACGCAACATCTGTTTACATTCGACCATCCCGCGCAACACATCTGCATGCATATGGTCTGCAAGCCCGGCGCCCGCGTAGGCGGCCAGAACGCGCTCGTCGGTATTTCCTGGTCCGGGCCCCGCTGCGATTGTATTTGGGATTTCTAACTTTTTGAAAATTTGGGTCTCTAACATGATGCCTCCTAAAGAACCGATTCGCATTGCGTTGGAGGAAACGTATTTTGTTTGACAATGGAAACAAACATCAGTACTTCCTGCCTTTAGGCATCTAATAGTGTGGGAATTAACCTACCCTTAATAATGGTATTTAGGTTTAATCCTTAGTCTTAACGCCAAACGGGTGGTAAATTCAGGGGAAAGAAGACTATGTTGTCTGAACAAGAGCGCCCAATCGATATAATGATTGCGGATGGAAACCCATTGGTGCTTTCCGCCATGTCGGAAGTCTTCGAAGATGATGACCGTTTTTCATTGGTGGCAACCAGCGGCACATCAGAAAGCTTTCTGGCGGTTATTTTGCGCATCGACGTGCAGATTTGCGTGATTGACTGGACCATACGAGATTTGGGAGCGGCGAAACTGATTGATGTTTTGCGCAGCCAAAGCGCGCCGCCGCGGATCTTGATCTATGGCGATGATAAAGACAGCGATATTCCCCGGCAGGCAATGGCGGCAGGGGCTGCCGCGTTCGTTTCGAGATCTGCACCGATAGATGCGTTGGTGCAAACCTGCCTCGAAGTTGCGGCGGGCAAAATGGTGTTTCCGTTTCTGGATATTCGTGAATTGCGCAGCGATCCGATCACCACCTTATCTCGCAAGGAAAGGCTTATTCTTGACTCGCTTGCAGAGGGTTTGACAAATAAGCAACTTGCCAGCCGATTGGAACTTTCGATTAATACCGTTAAATTTCATATGTCGAATATTTTTGACAAATTGGGTGTGAACAATCGCGCGCAGGCGATCGCGCATTACTATGTGTCTCGATCTAAAATAGACGAATAGTTTCGAAAATTATCCAAGGGTGATTGCTTAATTTTTAATTGACAGAGTAATTTTTTTACATTTATTGATCCTTAATTGGAATAATATTTCACAATGAAAGGTTTCAAACCATGTCTTTTTTTCCTGTTGAACAAGCGCCGGCGCGGCTGAATCGATCTGAACTGGCTGTGCCCGGCTCACAAGCCCAAATGTTTGAAAAAGCTGCAAAATCTGATGTAGATGTTATTTTTCTTGACCTCGAAGATGCGGTGGCTCCGGATGAAAAAGAGCAGGCGCGTAAAAATATTATTGCGGCTTTAAATGAGATTGATTGGGGGCATAAAACGATGTCGATCCGGATCAATGGGTTAGATACGCATTATATGTATCGCGATGTGGTAGACATTGTTGAGCAAGCTGGCGAACGGTTGGATCTGATTATGATTCCAAAAGTTGGAACGGCTGCGGATGTCTATGCGGTTGATATGATGGTCACGCAGATTGAAGATGCGAAAGGCTATAAAAAACGTATTGGGTTTGAGCATATAATCGAAACGGCTTTGGGCATGCAAAACGTATCCGAAATCGCGGCCGCCTCAAAACGCAATGAAAGCCTGCATTTTGGTGTGGCGGATTATGCCGCCTCGACGCGCGCGCGCACCACCATAATTGGGGGTGTTAATCCGGATTACTCGGTTCTTACTGACCCGGCAGAGGACGGATCCCGCAACGTGCATTGGGGGGATATGTGGCATTATGCTTTGGCGCGCATGGTGGTTGCCGCTCGGGCAAATGGCTTGCGCCCGATTGATGGCCCGTTTGGCGATTTTCAAGATGCTGACGGCTATCGCGCGGCTGCAAAACGGGCTGCTGTTTTGGGATGCGAAGGCAAATGGGCGATCCATCCAAGTCAGATTGCATTGGCCAATGAAGTTATGAGTCCCTCTGAAGCAGAGATCACCCGCGCCAACCGAATTTTGGACGCTATGGCAGAAGCTGAGGCCAGTGGAAAAGGGGCGGTTTCCCTTGACGGTCGGCTGATCGATTATGCCTCGATCCGCCAGGCCGAAGTCTTGGTTGAAAAAGCCAAACAGATCGCCGCAGGCTAAGGCGCAAAAGCGGTATAGCCGCGCAAAACCTGGCATGCAGTGCCAGCCTTGAGGCTGCGCGGCGAAAACGGTGATGAATGCGTTCTGTTTCAGGGGCATTTAGCGCAGCGGGCCTGTGGGAATTGAAGGGCATAAAGGCCAGCGGTGGCGGGTTTTCTAAAGGCTTGCGCGCCTGAAAATCAATGCTTTGCCCTGCGTCAAAGCCCCTGGGACCGACTCTGACGGGGGGAGAACGAAGAGCAATCAAAGCCGTATAACCTTGCAAGGCAGCGCCGCCCCAGACGTGTCACCTCTTAACGCGCAATGCTTAAATCATTTTATCAATCACCCGCAGATCATGTTTATTTGCGATAAAATTGGAAAAGCCGCGGTCAAACAAGGCGTGAAACTATTTCGCAGCGGTTGATCATCCTTGAGAAACTTGCATTATCAGCCCGGGGTTAAATGGTGAAAGGGCGATGGTTATGACAAAAATGAATTGGGATGAAAATCAGGCGCTCGATAAGCTTGCAGAGCTGTCGATTAAAACAGGGGTTGCTCTGCAACCGGGCCAGGATCTGTTGATAACCGCTCCGATGGAAGCGGCGCCATTGGTTAGACGTCTTGCGCATCATGCCTATAAAGCAGGGGCTGGGCTCGTCACCCCGTTTTATACTGATCCGGAAATTACCCTTGCGAGATATCAACACGCAGCCCCCGAGTCTTTTGACAAAACGACGGATTGGCTTTTTGAAGGAATGGCTGCTGCATTCGATAAAAATACCGCACGGCTTGCTGTGGTTGGTGAAGATCCAATGCTGCTTTCTGGGCAAAATCCAGAACATGTGGGCCGGGCCAACCAAGCGATGTCGAAAGCCTCATCGCCGCTTCGAGAAAGAATTACGCGCTTTGATATCAACTGGAATATTATAGCCTGGCCCGGTCTACAGTGGGCAAAGCTTGTTTTCCCTCAAATGAGCGATGCAGATGCACAAATTGCGCTGGCAGAGGCTATCTTTAAGGCGTCACGGGTGAATACATCAGACCCGAATGAAGCGTGGGCGGTGCATAACAAAAATTTGCGCGCGCGCACCGAGTGGCTCAACACAAAAAACTTTGCAGCGCTTCATTTTTATGGGGAGGGAACGGACCTTACCGTGGGTCTGGCAGATGGTCACGAATGGATGGGAGGCGCATCCACCGCCCGAAACGGGGTGACCTGTAATCCGAATATTCCATCAGAAGAAGTGTTTACCACCCCACATGCGTTGAAGGTGAACGGGTATGTGAGGTCCACCAAACCGCTCTCGCATCAAGGCACGTTGATTGAAGACATCGCGGTTACTTTTAAAGATGGTGTTATAACGAAAGCCAGCGCCTCGAAGGGTGAAGACGTGTTTTTGAAGCTTCTTGATACCGATGAAGGGGCGCGCCGCCTTGGCGAGGTGGCTTTGGTTCCCCATGGGTCGCCGATATCACAAAGCAATCTTCTTTTTTATAATACGCTGTTTGATGAAAATGCCGCTTGCCATATTGCTCTTGGCCAATGTTATTCAAAATGTTTTCAGCAGGGCGATAAATTATCCAATGATGAGGTTATTGAGCGGGGGGGGAATAGCAGCATGATCCATGTTGATTGGATGATCGGATCTCAATCCATGAATATCGATGGCCTTGATGGCGCGAATAATCCCACCCCTGTCTTTAGAAACGGTGAGTGGGCCTAGGGGGGCGTTAGAACATGTGCCTGTAAAGCCAAAGCGAAGCGGCAAGGCGCTCTGAACCAAAAGCGAATACAGCAGGCAAGAATGAGCGCGTCAGCAATCCCGCCAATCCAACACAACTTTGCCTGATTGCCCAGATTTCATTGTGGCAAATCCTTTGGCGTAGTCTATCATTTTAAACCGGTGCGTTATAATTCCAGACACGTCCAATCCGTTTTGCAACATGGCAATCATTTTATACCAGGTCTCGAATATCTCGCGCCCATAGATACCCTTGATCGTGATGGCCTTAAACACAATGCGGCTCCAATCCACAGAACTTTTGCCAGGTGGAATTCCAAGAAGAGCAATGCGTCCACCCATCACCATCGCTTCAATCATCTGATTAAGAGCGATCTGATTGCCGGACATTTCCAACCCAATATCAAAGCCCTGCGCAATCTTTAATTGGGCCTGAATGTCAGACAGATCGTTTTTTGTCACATTTACGGGAACCACGTCTGCGAGTGTTGCCGCAAGATCAAGACGGTCTTGATTAATATCTGTGATCACCACATTGCGCGCCCCTGCATGCCGTGCGATGGCTGCCGCCATGATGCCAATCGGCCCTGCGCCGGTGATCAACACATCTTCGCCCAACAGATCAAACGACAAGGCTGTGTGAACGGCATTGCCCAAAGGATCTAGGATCGCTCCGATATCGTCGCTGATCTCATCTGGCAAAGGCACCACGTTGAATGCGGGCAGACGCAGGTATTCTGCAAAGGCGCCGGGCTCGGTGACGCCAATGCCGCGTGTCTCGGGATCGAGGTGAAATTTACCGGCGCGGCTTTGACGCGATTGTTTGCCGATAAGGTGGCCTTCACCGCTACATCTTTGCCCTACATTAAGGCCGCGGACGTTACGCCCAATCTCAACGATTTCTCCGGCAAATTCATGGCCCGTGATCAAAGGAACCGGAACCGTTTTTTGGGCCCATTCATCCCAGTTCCAAATATGGATATCCGTGCCGCAAATGCCCGTTTTATGGATGCGGATCAACACGTCATCCGCTTGGATCTCCGGGACTGGAGCCGTTTGTAGCCACAGGCCTTCGCAGGCGTGGGCTTTAATCAATGCGCTCATTTCAGAGATCATTTTAACGCTCCAACCGCTTTGCCCGCGCGCTCAAACGCGCCTAATGCCTGCTCGAGATCATTTTTTGTCAGGGCAGCGTTCATTTGTGTGCGAATTCGGGCTTGGCCTCGAGGCACAACGGGATAGAAGAAGCCACTGACATAGACCCCCTCTTCAAACAGCTCTGCGGCCATATCCTGCGCCAGATGCGCCTCTCCCAACATTACGGGAATGATAGGGTGTTCGCCCGGCAGCAAATCAAAGCCCAAGCGGGTCAAACCGGCGCGCCAATAGGCAGCGTTTTCAAAAAGTTGTGCACGCAAGGCATCGCCCTGTGCAACCAGTCGAACGGCCTCAATGCCTGCTGCTACGATTGAAGGTGGCAGAGAATTGGAAAATAGATAGGGGCGCGCGCGTTGGCGCAGCAGATCGATGACGGGTTGCGATCCAGCAATGTAGCCGCCAATCGCACCGCCAAGGGCTTTCCCAAGCGTGCCGGTTATAAGATCGACCTTAACGCCAAAATGTGCAGCGGTGCCTTCCCCCTTTGGGCCCATAAAACCTGTAGCGTGGCAATCATCCACCATGACAAGTGCGCCGTATCTTTCCGCCAACTTGGTGATTTCGGGAAGCTTTGCAAGCGTTCCATCCATGCTGAACACGCCATCTGTGGCGATCATGATAAAGCGAGCGCCATCCGATTTCGCTTCTTTCAATTGCGCGTCAAGATCCGCCATATCAGAATTTGCATAACGATAGCGTCTGGCTCTGCACAATCTTATGCCATCAATGATTGAAGCGTGGTTTAGCGCGTCTGAAATGATCGCATCCTCTGGCCCGAGCAGGGGCTCAAACACTCCGGCATTTGCGTCAAAGCAGGCTGCAAATAGGATCGAGTCATCCTTATTCAAGTAACGGGCGAGCTGCTTTTCCAACTCACGGTGCAAATCTTGCGTACCACAGATAAACCGAACAGAGGCCATTCCAAACCCTTTGGAGCCCATGGCGTTTATTGCTGCGGCAATCAGGTCAGGATGATCCGCCAATCCAAGATAGTTATTGGCGCAGAGGTTGATCACTGACTTACCGTTTGCTGTAATTTTTCCAGCTTGCGGTGAGGAGATAAGACGCTCGCGCTTCATCATTCCTTCCGCATCAATATGCGCAAGGGTTTCCGTTATGTGATTTAAAAATGCGGTCATTGTAGCATTCTCCCTATGCATAGGGGATAGCATATTAGAAATTATTCCGTAATATTAGATTTATGCTAAATTGGATAAAAATCCGTAAAGAAAGAAATTTTAACTCCCATGCACCACCAAAAATGCGCGCGCAGCGCTATCAGCGCTGATATTATGCGCAACATCCGCCGCGTAGCGCGCGGTGTCACCTTCGAATACTTGTTCGGCAGCCTCGCCACTGGTCACCTTTAACTGCCCTTCAATGACCGTTAGATGTTCGCGCGTTCCTTGTGCGTGAGGCAGGCTGTCCAACGCCCCGCCAGCGCTAAATCGCAACTCATAGACTTCATGCCGCCCAGCACCTTCGGGGGGTGAGAGAATACGGATCGAGCAGCCATTGCCATGATTCTCGATCGTTGGGACATCATTGCTGCGCAGAATTTCCACACGGCTTTCCTGATCATCTTCAAGCAGCCCGGCGAAATCCACTTGCAGCGCTTTGGTCAGGTTCCACAAGGTTGAAATCGTTGGCGAAGACTCGCCGCGCTCGATCTGACTGACCATGCTGCGCGACACACCAGAAAGTTTCGCCACCGCGTCAAGCGATAATCCTTTGGCACGGCGTGCATTTTTCAATCGAAGCGGCAAAAAAGATAATATTGCGTCAAGATCTTCCATGATAACGGATATAGCAAAAAACGATCTTTCGCGGCAATACTGAAAGCTTTCATTTCCAGGTCTTTTATCCCGACCTAGATCCTTCATTCTAAAAATTAACGCTTTTCCGCCTCTATTTTTGTAAAGAAAGCAGGCTTATGGGAATAATCTAGCCGCAAAGGCTTTGTTCGTGTTCTTAGCGTTATAGTCCTACGGATCTGCGCAAATATATTGCAGGGGCTGCCGAACCTAATCTGCTGAGAACTCAGCGCAACGGGCAAAGCTGGCGCTTTGCGGCGTATTTATTAAGCCACTTGAGGTTTGCCAGAACGCCTTTACGTGAGCGTATGGTCGGGCCGCCAAGCGGACTTAAATTTTACCAAGGCATAAAGCCCAAAATGAGAGCGCGGAAGAATACCACAAATTCAGGCTTTGGCGCCTAGCTTGAAGATCAAGAGGCTTGCTTATATCGACCGCTCTGGTCAGGAACCGTGATATCCCTTGAATAAAAACCTGCTAAGACGGTCTGCTTAAATATCAAATTTCGTTGGTAGAATCTCCATGTCGCGGATCGTAACATTGCGTGGGCGCGTCAGCATGTAGAGGATGGCATTGGCAACTTCGCTTGGATCTATCTAGCTGCCATTCTTTTTTGCTTTCTTAAGGTTTTCTTCTGGCCAACCGGCTAGCAACGCGTTGACCACTGGCCCTGGTGAGACAGAGCCAACCCGCATACCATATTTGAAAAGCTGGCGGCGTATCGTTTGTGCAAAAGACGTAACTGCCCATTTTGACGCGGAATAAACGGGTTCCTATGGAATCGGGAAATGGTCTGTAACTCAAGCGGTGGCTACAATATCGCCCGTGCCGCGGTCAATCATGTCTTACCTCACCTTATGAACATTTTGGATGATGGCGGTGAGGTTAAGATTGAGTATTTGATCTATCGCGGTGAAGTTTATTGTTTTGGTTAAGTCGCCGTCGATATAAGAGGCGCCATTTGCATGAAAAATGTCCAATTGGCCAGCTTTTGTAAAATACCGGAAAGCAGGCAGTTGCAACTATCGCTATTCAGAAAATCGATTTACACCTGTGCATTTTGTGGAATGACACCCGATCAAACCATCAAGCCGCCAAACTTGATGCACATAAAAGAATACGAGACCCTTCGGGCAATATTGTATTTTTGGGGTTTACAGCGCCCAAGCTGGTTTGGGTGCGCGAAAATGAACCTGAAATCTGCGCTCAAGTTGCAAAGCTTGTCTTGCCCGCTGGTTTTTTGAATTTTTACCTCACCGGCGAATATATTGCTGATATGTCTGATAGCGCGGGCACATCTTGGCTTGATATCGGACGTCGGAGTCGGTTGCCACCCTGCTTGGCGTGCCTTTAGAGGGGCCAAGACAGGGTGAATTCGGGGCTGCACTTGGGCGGTTGGCCTTGGGATGGTTGCTTGCGGTGCGTATGACAGCGAAGAGGCAATGGGCGCGCTGCAGATCAGTGAGGTGATTGAGGCGGATTATTCACTATCGGACAGCTTTAACGAAGAATATGTGAAGTTCCAACGCGCTTATTACGGCATTAAATCTGTTCAATAAGGTGCAAGTCTTTTTTCTTTTAAGCTGTGCCCATTATAAAATCTGCACAGCGATCGCCCAGCATCATTGCGGCTGCATTTGTATTGCCGGCCGTAATGTCCGGCACAGCTGACATATCGCAGACTCTCAGATTTTCGATGCCGCGCACGGCCAACCGACTGTCTAAAACAGCAAGTGGATCATCATGGGCCCCCATACGCGCAGTCCCGCTTGGATGATAATTTGTTTTGACGAATTTTTGGCAATGCGCGGCCATTGCCGCATCGCTCAAATCTGGTCCGGCGGGCGCAATAATAGTTTTAATGCGCTTTCCAAGTTGCCCGGATTGTAACACGTCGCGAAAATAACGCTGGCCATCGATCATTATATTCATGTCTGTTGGATCTTTGAGTAAATTCGGTGAGACGAGGGGCATGTCATTTGGATCGGATGAGCGCAATGCAACGGTTCCGCGCGATCTCGGCTTCATCAACACGGTGGTAATGGTGACACCATAATCCTCATCAAAAACTTGCAAAAGGTCTCTGTCTAAATACACTGTGGGTACGCAAAACGCTTGGATTGATGGGGGTTGGTCAGGATCTGTTGGGTTGATGAACGCACCGGCTTCAAAGCCGGTAGTTGTGATTGGGCCGCTCCCGAACAGCAAAAATTGCAGACCATTTCTCAACATACGCCAGCCCTTGGCTTGCTTGTAGTAACCAAAGGGACCGTTTGCCAAAGAGAGGACAGGTACTTCAGGGTGATCAATTAAATTTTGGCCGATGCCGGGGAGATCGCATATCGGATTTATTCCATGCGCTGCAAGATGATCGGCAGGGCCCAAACCAGACAACATTAGCAATTTAGGCGAAATCAAAGCGCCAGCCGCTAAAATAATATCCGAATTCGAATAAGCTGTTTTTTGGGCTCCGGCTTTATCAACATATGTGACGCTGCGCGCGTGTCCGTTTTCAATGTTTATTTTGCTCACTTTACTGTGAAGTTTAACTGTAATTCTGGAATCTTTTGCTAAGGGTGCAAGATAGGCATATGCAGCGCTGCTGCGCTTTCCGCTGCGGTTCATAAATTGATAAAACCCCACCCCGCGCTGCGTTTCGCCATTGAAATCATGATTAAAGGGTTCGCCTTTTTCCTGAACCGTTTGCACAAACCATCGTGAGATCGCATCAACATGCCCAGGATCAGACACCAGTAAGGGGCCTTCAACACCGTGAAGATGATTTTGCAGGCGGTTGTTGTTTTCCATCCGCGTAAAATGCTTCAGCACCGTGTCCCAAGTCCAATCAGCCCCATCATTGCTGCCGCGCGCTATGCGATCCCACTCATCATAATCAGAAGGCCTACCTCTGATATAGCATTGCGCATTAACGGAAGAGCCGCCGCCAAGCACATTGCCTTGTGGAATATCATGCACACGATTTGCCAAATGCGGTTGCGGCACCGTCTGATGATAGGTCATGTATTTGCTGCCATTGATCAGTTTAAAAATACCCGGTGGCATATCTAATAATGGATGGCGATGTGAATGCCCTGCCTCTAACAACAACACGCGGCGCCCGCCTTCCGAGACAAGGCGGGCTGCTGCCACGCAGCCGCTTGAGCCGCCTCCGATTACAATGTGATCATATTCGTTTTCATTGTCTGCCATATAATGCGCCATCGCCTAATGTTGCAGTTATATCATACGAATTTTGGAAGATTTTGAAACAAATCATTCAATAAAGTAGTTTTAACACTCGAGCTTTGGCGCGGGTCAAAACTTTGAAAAAGCAGGTTTGTGGTGTTTGCCGGGTTAAAATCTTGTTAGCGGTTTTCTGGTTTAGTAGCAGTTTAGGGTTGCGATTCTTAATGTTGGAACAGATTAAAAGGCAGCTTGAACCTGCCATACCAAACATTCACAAATGCAGCGCTCAATTTCGCCATGTTGTACATGGAGTTTAATTATCTTGCGCGGGAGAGATCTTGTTTACTGCGTTTGAGCTCGGCCTCTAGCTCTGAGGCAGAATGTTTGGATCTGGCCAAGGCGGTTTCGAGCGATGCGCCGTCGATCGCCTGAGACGCGAGCTCAAACAAGGAATAAGTCGAAACGCGTTTGGTTCCTTTTAGCGCAGCCCGGCTTATTCCGTGCGCCGCAAGATATGTGTGATAGGGGGGCAGCGTGCCCTGTCCGGTTGCCGCCTCACCTTTGGTCGCTTTTTCACAGGCTTTGACGCTTGTTGAAATGTAAGATCTACAAATGACAGGGCGTGCTTCATATGCCCGGCATGCAAGGGTTTCTGGATCTAGCGATGGGCAGGCTTTAGGCGCCCAATTGCGCCCATCTGGATCATCTTGCAAAACAGAAAGCGCTTTATACATCTCGATTGCTTCAATTTCCGTGATCGTGCCCCCGTCTTCGCCCTTCAAAATGCAGCAGAATGCGCAGCCTTTCGCACAAGCCAAACCGCTTGGGTTCAGCGCAGATAGGCCGATCTGGCCTATGCCCTGCGCCACCGTTCCATCTGCCAATTTCTCTATGATATTTGCCATTGGGGTGCCATTTTGGGCCATTGTTTGCGTATAGGCCTCGATGCCGCGCTTTGCGCGCGCTGCTACCTCTGGCGCAGATGTGACCCGCGCTTTGCCAATGCGCGTGGATAAAGGGGCTGATTTAGGCATCCGAGTTGACCCATTGATGACTCTTATGAACCGCAGAGTTTATGCATCTTAATAAAGTTTGCTAGGGGCAGTTACAGAAAATATCAACTGGGCCTCAACTTTAAATACATTCGCTGAAATTGTCTTGGCTGGCCAAACGGGGTTTCCTCCACCTGCTCGACGTTAGAAATCAAGTATATATAGCCCGCCAGTGAGGAAGGCAGCTTTGTCTTTTCTAAGCTTTATGGTGGAGAAATGCGACAGCGCGAAGCCAAATTGACTGCAAAGCGAGATTATATAATGTTTTGAATGCGCGTAACGTCCCGATCGTTCAAGTTTAAACGATCCCGTTTCAAGATGCTCTGTTGAAAAAGCAAGCTTGCCCGGCCGCTTTTTGCCGGCTTTTATAAGCTGGAAGGTTTCGCTTAAATCACCAAGATAAATGAACACATCCGTTGCCATGATACAGTCAAAATCCAAGCTGGTTTTTGCTAAATACGCATTAATGTCGGAAATAATCAGCCTATCATAGATATTTTTTCGTTCAGCTTGCTCAACCATCGATTTTGATAGGTCCACGCCTTCTATATAAGAGGCAAAGCGTTTGACTTCATTGCCTATCAATCCGGTGCCGCATCCCAAATCTAAAACCGACCCTAAATTTTTCTGAGCGGATAGGTGCAAAAGGGCATCAACAAGTCGCTTAGGAGCTGTGTAATGCAAATTATGGATCAAGTCCTGTTCGAAATGGGGTGCATATTCCTCAAACAAGCTTTCAACATACTCTTGAGGCGGGGTCTGTGTGGTTTGCCCTGTCAGGGCATTTAGAAGATGTTGTGCTCGATTATAGTTTGGATCAATTTTGATTAGATCTTGAAAGCAAGAAACGGCACTGGCAAAATCATCCATATCTTTAAGAACATTGCCCATATTATAGATAGCATCTGTGTAATCTGGCTGCAGCTTAATCGCCGCCTGAAAGCTTTTCAGCGCCGCGCTTAAATCCCCCTGATCTTGTAGGCATAAACCCAGATTATTATAGCCCTCATGAAGCATCGGGTTAACCTCAACCGCTTGTAAATAGCTGTTGATTGCCAGATCAAGGCTCCCTTGGGCTTTGTAAATTACGCCAAGGTTAAAATGCGCTTCGCAAAGGCCTGGCTCGATTTCGAGGCTGGATTTGAAGCAACGTTTAGCATCTTCTAGATTGCCATGTTCTTTGAACAGATTGCCCATATTGTAAAAGGCCTCTGCGAAATTAGGATCTATTTCAAGAGCTTTGCGGTAGCTGTGAAGGGCCGGTTCTATTTGGCCTGCACTTTTCAGCGCAATTCCCAGGCTGTTGTGAGCGTTGGAAAATTCTGGCTTGAGTAAAATGGCAAGCTGAAAGCTTTTAATTGCAAGCTTCGTTTTGTCTTGTTTTGATCTTGCATGGCCCAGATTGTAATGATTTTCTGCGGAATAAGGATCAATAAGCTTAATCCTTTCAAAGCTGGATTCAGCCTGCGCAAAAGCGCCAAGGCCCATTGCGATAGCGCCCATCAGGTTGTGAAGGAGCCCTGATTCTGGAAATTCGAGCAGAAGGCTTGCGCCGGCTTCGGATGCAGCGATCAAGGCCCCGGTATTGTAAAGCCTTGTTATGTGTTGAATTTGGTCTTCTGCAGGCTCTTGAGGGAAGGGGCCTTCAAAGCCGAGCTGGTTTTGAACAGATTTAAGGCCTTTGCGCGCGGCTGTGCTTTTGGGAAATGTGTTCAAAATATCTTGGTAAAGCCGCGTAGAATAAGCAAAATCGTGTTGTTTTTCCTTTTTTGCAGCAAGCCGTAAAGCCTGTGCTAGGGGCATGATCTGTAAGATGGTCATCATGGGCGCCTTTCCAAAAGGGCGGTTCTATCTACCTGCTGAAATAGCCCCCTAGGCTCATGAGCCCCGCTTAAGTGAATCTTGGGTGATAGGTTTGTCATTTTACACGCAGACGCCGTTCTTTGTTTAAATCAACCGCCCGGAAATCAGATGGTTCAGGCCAAAATACGCGCCTATGAATATAGAGGATAACGCCAAGGGTGCGTTTATCGACAGCAAGGCCATCGCAGAAATACCTTGCCCAACCGAGCAGCCGATCGCCAATACCCCGCCAATACCCATCATCACGGCACCGGTGATTTGGCGCTGGAGTTCGCGTGGATCCTCACACGCTTCTAACCGAAAATGCCCTTTCATCAAGCTGCCCGTCAATGCGCCAGCCCAGACCCCGCAGACCGATCCGATTCCAAAATTTAAGGTCTGCCCGGAAGAGGTCATGAAATATAAAATTGCCGAGCCCACGGGGGCGGTAAACCCATGCGAAACAGGGCGCAAACCTGAAAAGCCGACCTGCGCAATAAGATGCGTGCCAATCCACCCGCTTGCAACGGCAAGGCCGACCAAGCTGCCCCAGATAACATTGCTTTTCTCTTCCCAAAAGGCCTTGTTCCAAACCGAAAATCCGAAAACACCCGCGCCCATTAACAGGCCAATATAGCTTGCAGGCATGCCGGTTGAGGCTGAAAGAAGCGCTGAAAAGCTGGCGGTATTTGGTTGCAGGCTCAGCAGCTGGACCAGCCAGATCCGAAGAGGGGAAAGCGGTCCTCCTAGCGTTACATAAGCGCTTACCCCCATCACCAATACAATCACGAAAGAGCGCAGATCCCCGCCTCCCAGGCGCGCCAAGGCTCCAAAGCCGCAATTGCCGGAAAATGCCATGCCTAGCCCAAATAAAAGCCCACCGAAGATCGTAAGAAGCGGCGCGAAAGGCACCGTAAGCGGATAACTGTTAGAGGTAGTGATCAAGCCTTGTGTAAGCGCCAAATGCACCAGCAGCACCGCCATCCCAATCGCGGTTCCCCACATCCGAAGCCGATTGTTGCTCTGGCCATAAAGCGCATCTTCAATTGCGCCTAAGGTGCAAAACCGTCCGATCCGTGCGGCCAAGCCCAGTACTATACCGCCCGCGAAGCCAATCATGGTGCCTATAAGTGCTTCAGGGATGCTGTACAGAACCACTCTGAACTTTCCTATGCTGTTGGTTTTGATCCATAGTGAGCAGACTGTTTTATAGCGGCACAGTCAAGTTTTGTTATTTGCAGAAAATCTCATAGACAACGTCTAAAATCCGCGTTGCGCGCTTATCAGCCAGCCGGTAATAAATCACTTTGCCTTCGCGCCGTGGATGCACCAACCCTTCAAGCCGAAGACGCGAGAGTTGCTGCGAAACCGCCGCTTGGCGCGACGCCAAAAGCGTTTCAAGTTCGGTCACCGATTTTTCTCCCGATGCCAGATGGCATAAAATCATCAATCGCCCCTCATGGCTGATTGCTTTCAAAAAATTTGAGGCGGTGAGCGCGTTGTCCATCATATCGTCAAGTTCGGTTTGCGATACGTTTTCAGAGATTACAGGGAGGGCCATCGAATTTCCTTAAAAAGCGATTTCATCTTCAACTGCGCTGATGCCGGCGGCGGCGCAATCTTCATCCAAGGTGCCGCCTGGCGCCCCGGATACACCAATTCCCGCAACAAGGCTGCCATCGCCGTCTAGCACGGGAAGCCCACCGCCCACGGGCATGATTTTCTCCAATTGCCGCAGCCCAGAAAGCTCTTCACCGGCTTCGGTAAGGGCTGCTATGTCGGCCGTGTTGGTTCGGAATGTTACCGCCGTCCAAGCTTTGCGGGTTGCGGTCTCTAATACATGCAGCCCGGCAAAGCGGTCTCGTAAATAGACTTGTGGAATGCCAAAGCGATCGGTCACGATCACACCAATTTGATAGCCGCCCGCGCGACAAGACTCCATCGCAGCTTGCGCCATGCGCAGCGCAATTTCTGGTTTTAACACCTTAAATTCGACGAATGCGCCGTCTTCGGCAGAGGCAAGCCCCGCCCAGCACATACAAATAAACGCTAGTTTCTTCATGGGTGGTTCTCCTCGAATGGGGTGTGAGCTGCCAGAATATCCTCTAATAAGGGCCAAAAAAAATCTTCGCCCGGATAACCTTCTATGCGCGCTAATTCTGCATCATTGTCGATTAGAATGAATGTTGGGGTAAACATTACGCCGCGGTTAAAGCGGATCTCACCGGGTAGGTCATTGATATCGACCCGGCGCAACGGGGCGTATTGTCCGGCGCTGGTTTTGGGGTAAATCGCAGATATTTCTTGATCCCAGCGCTCGCACCAATAACAGCCTTTTTCTTCCACCATAAGCAATTCTGAGGCTGAAACCTGCATTGAAGTTAGCGCCATACTGAAGCCAGCGATGAAAGTTTGAATGTTCATTTTTAACCATTGACGTTTCAATATCATATTTAATAATATGAATGTGTTTATTTGGCAAGGTATGAGATATGTTCGACGTCTCTTTAATGGCGGCCTTCGGCGCGGGTTTGTTATCCTTTGCCTCTCCTTGCGTGTTGCCGATCGTTCCCTTTTATCTCAGTTACCTTGCGGGCGTTGGCTTGAATGAGCTCAAAGCTATGGATGCATTAGACCGCTCTGTTCAGCGCCGTGCGATTATTTCTGCGCTGTTTTTTTCAGCCGGCATGATCACAATTTTTGTTGGAATGGGCGCGGCGGCTAGTGGCTTTGGCGGGTTGGTGCGAGAGTGGTTCGCCCAATTGCGGTGGGTGGCCGCTCTTATCATCATTGCGATGGGGCTACATTTCTTAGGCATTTTGAAAATAGGGATTTTGTACAAACAGTTTAAGATTGAAGCGGGGGAAACGCAAAAAACCTCTTTTGCCACGGCGTTTGTTTTGGGGTTGGCCTTTGCCTTTGGCTGGACGCCATGTGTGGGTCCCATTTTGGCTGCAATTTTATTTACGGCTGCCTCCAGCGATACGGTTGGAGCCGCCATGCGGCTGTTATTTGCCTATGGGTTGGGGATGACCAGTCCTTTTATGATAGCAAGTTTGTTTGTAACGCCGTTTTTGCGCTGGGCTCAAAGCTTTCGGCGACATTTGGGGCGGATTGAAAAGATTACCGGTGCCTTATTGGTTCTATTTGGCCTGTTGATTGCGTCTGATAGTGTGAGCGTGATCGCCAATTGGATGTTGCAGGCTAGGCCGGAACTATGGACCTTTGGATAGGAGATTAACATGAGACGTTTGATTGCAGTTTTACTTTTGGTCAGCTTTGGCAGCGTTGGGCAGGCGGGCCAAATCGGCGATGATGGCATGTATAAAGAATCTTGGATGCGCGATACGTTCAAGGATTTGCGTGAAGATTTGGCAGAGGCCAATGCTGAGGGCAAACGATTGGCGCTTATCTTCGAGCAGCGCGGCTGCATTTATTGCAAAAAAATGCATGAGGAAGTTTTTGTGCAGCCTCACGTGTCTTCTTACATCGAAGAAAACTTTTTTGTCGTACAACTGAACCTACACGGTGATTTGGAAGTCACCGATTTTGATGGTGAAGTGCTCAGTGAAAAAGACATCGCGCGCAAATGGCGGATCTTATTCACCCCCTCATTTATGTTTTTACCCGAAGATATTGACGCTCAACTCGATGCCGCGCAGGCGTCGGTCGCGGTGATGCCTGGAGCCTTCAGCGCGGGCATGACCTTTGATTTATTGACTTGGGTGAACACCAAGCTCTATGACACCGACGAAGAAGGCGATTTTCAACGCTATCACGCAAAGCAGTTTAAAATGAGGCGCGCGGCAAAAGATGCCAATTAAATTCAATAATATGAATTTATGCTTGCGTAATTGTGCCATGATGTCTAACCTGAGCTTATAAAAATTTATAATAAAGGGGGGAACATGGGACGTTTTTCGTTGATGACCTTGGTGTGCATGCTTGCTGGCTCCTCAGCATTCGCTGCGGATGTTATGCCAGCAAATGTTGTGTTTAATGATGGCGTAGTCGCCGCAGCTTTAACGGCGCAAGCCGGCGATCCGGCAGCGGGCCGCAAGGTTTTTATGAATCGCAAGCTGGGCAATTGTTTGGCCTGTCATGCCAATGAAGATATGAGCGATCAGTCGTTTCACGGAGAAGTAGGCCCGGCGCTCGACGGCGTGGCTGACCGGTGGGAAGCGGCGGAATTGCGCGGTATCGTGGTGAATTCTAAGATGATGTTTGAGGGCACGATTATGCCAGCATTTTACAAAGACGCCGGATTTGAACGAAATTTGAAAAACTTTCAAGGCAAATCCATTTTGAATGCCCAGCAAGTTGAAGATGTTGTGGCGTATCTTTTGACACTTAAAGAAGAATAGGAGGGCAGTATGGGACTGACGAGAAGAAATATGATGCTGGCGGGAACCTCTGCGTTCGCTGTGGCCACATTTTGCGGACTACCCGTTTTGGCCTCGGCTGTTGATGAGCATATCGCGGCTTTCACTGGCGGTGCTGATGCGGTTGCCGGTGCGATCGAATTGGATGCACCTGAAATTGCAGAGAATGGAAATACAGTTCCGATCACGGTTTCAGCGCCTGGCGCCAGCAGCATTATGATTCTGGCCGCTGGAAATCCAGTGCCGGCCGTCGCGACGTTTAACTTTGGGCCGATGAGCGCAGCGCGCAGCGGCTCAACACGTATTCGCCTTGCCAAAACCCAGGATGTGATTGCGGTCGCAAAAATGGAAGATGGTTCATTTCAAACTACGCAAGCCACGGTCAAAGTGACTATTGGCGGCTGCGGCGGCTAAAGAGGAGAATAACAATGGCAAAAGGTGTAAAACCCCGCGTTAAAGTGCCCAAAACGGCCGCTGCAGGGGATACGATCACAATTAAAACTTTGATCAGCCACAAAATGGAATCTGGTCAGCGTAAAGATAAAGATGGCAATAAAATTCCACGCTCGATCATCAATAGGTTTACGTGTGATTTTAATGGTCAAAGCGTGATCGATGTGACGCTTGAGCCGGCAATTTCAACAAATCCTTACTTTAAATTTGATGCAGTCGTTCCTGAAACGGGTGAGTTTAAGTTCACTTGGTACGATGATGACGGCTCAGTTTATGAAACGGCTAAAAAGATAGCGGTTGGGTAAGCGTCGCAGATAATAAAGGGAGGATAAAAATGACAGTGACAAAGCTTATAAGCGCGTCAGCTCTGGTCTTGATTGGGGCTCTTGCGCATGCCGGCGAAAAAGACACTCTAACCGTCGAGGGGCAAGCTATGACAACGCGCGTAGCGGCGCAGGCGCATACACCCAATTTGGATGAAGTGTTCTCGGGCTGGATATTCAGAACAGACGAAACGCAAGCTCTGCAGATGGATGATTTCGAAAACCCCGGGTTCGTTTTTGTGGATAAAGGCATCGACCTTTATGCAAAGGCAGATGGCTCAGAAGGTAAATCCTGCGCAAGCTGCCACGAAAATGTAGAGGATTTTGCTGGGCTGCGTGCTTCAATGCCGCGGGTCGTGGATGGTGAAGTCGTTACCATGGAAAATATGGTCAATGATTGCCGGACTGAGCGTATGGGCGCCGAAGCGTGGAAATGGTCATCCTCTGACATGACGGCAATCACGGCGCTGATCGGTCTACAATCGCGTGGTATGCCCGTTAATGTTAAGTTTGATGGGGATGCGGCCGCTCAATGGGAAAAAGGCAAAGAGCTTTACTATACCCGCGTTGGGCAATTGGATATGTCTTGCTCAAATTGTCACGAAGACAATTATGGCAATATGATCCGCGCCGATCATTTGTCGCAAGGTCAAACAAATGGTTTTCCGACATATCGTTTGAAAAACGCAAAACTCAACTCAATTCACGGCCGTTTCAAAGGATGTATGAAGAATATTCGTGCTACGCCTTATAAAGAAGGCGGTGAAGAGTTCAAAGCGCTAGAATTATATCTTGCGTCGCGCGGGAACGGGTTAACCGTCGAAACACCATCAGTACGTAACTGATCCAACGGCCCCGGGCGTTTAAAGCGCTCGGGGTTTTCTTTAGCTAAATATATTCAATAAAATGCATGTGATGGGGGTTTATAATGATAGCGAGGCGAGATTTTCTGCAAATGGCTATGGCCACAACCGCGGTTTACGGGGCGTCTTCTTTTGGAGCATGGAGCCGTTTATCCGCGCAGCAGCGAATGACCCAAGACAAGCTTTTGGAGTTTGATAGTTTTGGAAATGTATCGCTTATTCATATCACCGATATTCATGCGCAATTAAAACCCATATATTTCAGAGAGCCGGATACCAATATTGGCGTCGGGTTGAATAAAGGGCGGGTTCCCCATATTACGGGCAGCGATTTTCGTAAATTATACGGTATCCAGGATGGCAGCGCCTCTGCCTATGCGCTTAGTTCATCTGACTTTTCGGCGCTCGCGCGAACCTATGGCCGCGTGGGCGGGCTGGATCGGGTTGCGACAGTGATCAACGCAATCCGCAGCGAACGCCCGGAGGCTTTGCTGCTGGATGGCGGGGATACATGGCATGGCAGCTATTCATGCTATCACACGCAAGGCCAAGATATGGTGAATGTGATGAATGCGCTCAAGCCGGATGCGATGACCTTTCATTGGGAATTTACGCTAGGCTCTGAGCGGGTAAATGAAATCGTTGAAAACCTTCCCTTTGCCGCTTTGGGGCAAAACATCTTTGATTCCGAATGGGATGAGCCCACGGATCTTTTTCCTCCCTATAAATTCTTTGAGCGGGGCGGGGTAAAAATCGCGGTAATCGGGCAAGCGTTTCCCTATATGCCGATTGCCAATCCCGGCTGGATGTTCCCCGAATACTCATTCGGAATTCGCGATGAGCGGATGCAGGAAATGGTGGATGAGGTGCGCGCAAAAGGGGCCGAGCTGGTTGTGTGCCTCAGCCATAACGGTTTTGATGTTGATAAGAAAATGGCTGGTAAAGTGAAAGGGCTTGATGTGGTTTTATCTGGCCACACGCATGATGCTTTGCCAGAACCAGTTTTGGTGGGAGATACGATTATCGTGGCCTCCGGCTCAAACGGCAAATTCGTATCGCGCGTAGATCTTGATATTCGCCAAGGGCGAATGATGGGCTTTCGCCATAAGCTTATCCCTATTTTTGCCGATGTGATTGCGCCCGATCCACAAATGACAAAGCTGATCGACGCGCAGCGCGCCCCGTTTATCGATCAATTGTCAGAAGTGATTGGGAAAACGGGCGAGGATCAAGTGCTGTATCGGCGCGGCAATTTCAACGGGACTTGGGATGATCTTATTTGCGATGCACTGATCTCTGAGCGCGATGCCGATATTGCCTTGTCACCGGGGGTGCGCTGGGGGCCGTCGATCTTGCCGGATCAAGAGATCACCCGCGATGATTTATGGAATGTTACGTCAATGAGTTACCCCAATGCCTATCGCACCGAAATGAGCGGTGAGTTTTTGCATATTATTCTAGAAGATGTTGCGGATAACCTGTTCAACCCTGATCCTTATTACCAGCAGGGGGGGGATATGGTGCGCGTGGGCGGGCTTGGCTACCGAATCGATATTTCTAAGCCCCAGGGCAGCCGGATAACCGAAATGACCTTGTTGAAAACGGGTGAGCCGATTGACCCTACCCGGAATTATCAAGTGGCCGGCTGGGCCAGCGTGAATGAAGGCACTGAAGGCCCGATGATTTGGGATGTTGTTGAGGCCCATATTCGCAAAATGGGGGTTGTCTCTGTAGCGCCCAACACAAGCGTCGACATTATCGGTCGGTAAAGAAGGGGCTGTGGCTACAATATGATAGATTATCAGGCTTATTTCCAATCCGAGTTGGAGCATTTGCGCCAAGAGGGGAATTATAGGGTTTTTGTGGATTTAAAGCGCCAAAAAGGTGCCTTTCCAAAGGCTGATTGGCGCGATAGGGGTCAGGAAAAACCCGTTACCATCTGGTGTTCGAATGATTATCTGGGTATGGGCCAACATCCTGATGTTATCGCAGCAATGCATGCCGCATTAGAGGAAAGTGGCGCTGGCGCGGGCGGTACGCGCAATATCTCTGGTTCTAGCCATGCGCATGTTGATCTCGAGCAAGAGCTTGCAGCGCTGCATGGGAAAGAGGCGGCCTTGCTCTTTAACAGTGGCTATATGTCAAATTGGGCAAGTTTGAGCACTTTGGCCAGCCGGTTGCCGGGCTGCGTGGTTTTGTCAGATGCGGCCAATCACGCCTCTATGATCGAAGGCATTCGCCATAGCCGAGCGGAAAAGCGCATTTGGAAGCATAATGATCTTGCCGACCTGGAAGCACATCTTTGCGCCTTGCCGCTTGAGCAACCCAAAATTATTGCATTTGAAAGCGTTTATTCTATGGATGGCGATATAGCCCCGATCAAGGAAATTTGTGATCTAGCAGATCATTATGGCGCGATGACGTATCTAGATGAGGTCCATGCGGTGGGGCTTTATGGGGCGCATGGCGCGGGGATTGCAGAACGCGACGGCGTGATGGAGCGGATCACTTTGATTGAAGGCACGCTGGCTAAAGCTTTCGGCGTGGTGGGTGGCTATATCACCGGCTCGCGCGCACTTTGCGATTTCATTCGGTCATTCGCAAGCGGATATATTTTTACCACGGCGCTGCCGCCCGCGATTGCTGCTGGCGCTTTGGCGTCGGTGCGGCATTTGAAGAACAGCACCCAAGAGCGCACCGATCAGAAACGAAAAGTGAAAGAAATACGCCGCCGTCTTGATCAACTTGCGATTCCGCATTTGCCCAATGACAGCCATATTATTCCGGTGATGGTTGGGGATCCTATCAAATGTAAGTTCATTTCAGATTTGCTGCTGAATGAATATGGAATTTATATTCAACCGATCAATTACCCAACCGTGCCGAAGGGCGGCGAGCGCTTGCGGATCACGCCCTCACCCGTTCATAGCGACAAAGACCTTGATCATCTTGTTTCTGCCCTCAGTGCCTTATGGTCGCAATGCCAATTGGCACGCTGTCCAACAGCCGCTGAATAGGGCTCGGCGCTGTTTGGGCGGGTAGGTTGTGCTGTTATCTTAAGCGGGCGCGGGCAGCCCAGGTGTTTTTTCCAACAACTTTGCGGTCACGCGCGCACCAAAGATCATTGCTGCGAGCGCAAGCAACGCTGCAATGGATAAGTTAGAAGCCCCCGACAAGCCAGCTCCGACGCTGCACCCGCCGGCAAGCACGCCGCCAAAGCCCATCAAAACCGATCCTAAAAGATACCGTGGCATGTCGCTAGTTTTGTCAAAACCGCGTAATTGAATTTGCCCCATCACACCCGCCGCTAAGAAGCTCCCCAATAAAACACCGGCGACCATCCCCGGCCCAAACCCTGCTGTGATTGCGCTGGACGCAATCGTCCAAAAAAGCAGTTCTGACCATGGCAATGTGAAGGCAAAAGATTGCGCCGGAAGCGGATCGAATGGATCATTCAAAAGCACCGAAGTGCCTGCCCATCCGATTGGCACCAAAAGCCCCAACCCAATCGCGGCAACGAAGACAGATTTGGATGGAAAATTTGAGATCAGCCAGAAAGAGGCCGCGCCACAGAGCATTAACGCCCAGAAAATCGGCCCGCCGGGTAGATCCCCCAGCGAGGTAAGGGATAGATCAACTTCTATTGCGCCAATCATTACCCGCAGCGGGGCAAGAACACCCTTCAACGTGGCATGCGCTGTAATGGCAAAAATGAGAAGAACGAAGAGGCTGCGTAGATTGCCGGTGCCCAGCAGGACGGTTGCGCGCGACACGCACCCGCGCGTGAGAATCATACCGATCCCAAACAGGCCCCCACCCAGAATAAGTGCCAAAACAGGCAGGTCAGGGGCAAATAGACGATGCTCTGACAGCGCGATAAACCCGGCATATTCCAAGGCTAAACTGCCCAAAACCGCAGCTATGAACGCGGTGGCCCAGACCGACTTGGCAGTCATGCCCTCCGCATTGTTCCCCACAACCGCCTGACGTAAGCAAAACCGGGTGAACAATGCCAACGCGCCAAATAAAACGCCCAATACGCCCCCAAATAGCGGGTATAGCACCTTAGTTTCAAACGGAATATCGTAAAGGTCAAATAGCATAATCAATCTCAAAAACTACAGCTGCTAAGCTATAAAATTCTTTTTATTAGAAAATCAAATGCGCTTTTTGAGAAATTATTTTTTAATATAAAAATATAATAGAATTTTATTCTCAATTTTAAAAATTATGATGGGTTTTTCCAGCCTCTAAGAGAAATACTGGATTATACGTCTTTTATTCAAATTCCATTTGCTCATACACAAATCCAGCGTTGCGCCGGGCCAGTTCTTCGAACGTATCGAGATGCGCATAGGGGCTTTGGTCAATATAATAGGCTTGCTCTAAATCGCCGCCCTCCTCGATCAGGTCACCGATTTTACGGCGTAAAAACACCAGATAATCACGCGTGTATCGCCGGACTTGTGCCATCACGGTTGGGTGCCCATGACCGGGAATGATATGCGTTGCGCCCAAAGGTTCAAATGCGGTATCCCAAGTTTTGATCCAATCGGCCGCGTTTGTATGGGGAAAAATCGGCAACATGCGTTCGTGAAAGGCCATATCGCCAGCAATCACCAAATTTTGCTTGGGCAACCATACTACAATATCCCCCGGACTATGCGCCGGGCCCAAATATAAAACCTTAATCTCAAACGTACCCAGCGTGAGCGTATAGGTATCGCTAAAGGTTTGGGTGGGTCTTTGTAGCCGCGTGCCTTCGGCGTTTTCGCGATTATATCCGCGCATGTTTTCCAAAATTGAAAAGCCAAACTCGGCAAATTCAGCATCTGCGTCCTCATGCGCCAAAACCTGAATACCTTGATCGACCCAATAGGAATTCCCCAACATTGCATGGCCTTGGCCGTTTTCATTGATAACCAAAATCACCGGTTGATGGGTGCGCTGTTTGATTTCGTCATGCAGCGCCTGCGCCAAAAGATACGAGGCCCCGGCATTGATTACCACCACGCCTTCGCCCGTGATGATAAAAGAAAGGTTATTGTTATGGCCGGCATTTTCATATGTGGGCGGGGCGGTTGCCCCGATGGCAGAAAACACCTGTGGAAAAAACTCAATTGGTTTTTGGTATAAAGGTGATTGCGGATATTGATCCGCAATATCTTCACTGGCTATCCCAAGCGTGGCGTTGAGGTAGCTTATAAAAACCCCTATCGCATAGACAATTAACTTAAAATACTGAGCGGTTCTGAGCATTCTTTTTTCTTTTCGGTGTTCAGTTAAGCCGGTATTTTTTAACCGGTATAGGGCGGAATAGTTTAATGGCGGCAAACGGTTTTAACGTCTGTCTGGTTTGGGGCGTGGTCGGTACTGATCATATAATTCCATTTATTTTTATAGCATGGCAACTAGCACGCAACAATAAATTCAAACATTTGAATTTATTGTTGCGTTTTGAGCTAACTTAGGCCAAGATCTGAGAAAATTGGTTCAAAATACATGCGTTCTGTGCCGAGTCGCGTGTGTATTTGACGGTTTACGCTGATATGGAGGTGCCTATTTTGAAATTTACACCCAATCCCCAATCCCGGCGGGCATTTTTGCGTGGAAGCGCCGCAACAATGGCCGGCATCGTAACGGCCCAGGCGGCCAGCGGAACGCAGGCTGATCCCCTAATCACCGAGGTTCAAGACTGGGCATCACTCACCGGTGACGGGGTGGATGCCACGCCCTATGGGCTGCCAATTAAATTTGAAAGCGATGTCGTGCGGCGCAACGTGCCTTGGCTGACCGCAAGCCCGATTTCTTCGATAAACTTCACGCCGATTCATGCCCTTGATGGTACGATTACGCCCCAGGGCTGCGCATTTGAGCGCCATCATTCCGGCGCTATCGAGCTTAGCAAAAGTGATTACCGTTTGATGGTAAACGGCTTGGTTGACCAGCCTTTAGTGTTTTCCTATGCCGACCTTGAACGCTTGCCGCGCGAAAACCATGTTTATTTTTGCGAATGTGCGGCCAATACTGGAATGGAATGGGCCGGCGCGCAATTAAACGGTGTTCAGTTCACGCATGGTATGATTCATAATATGGAATATACCGGCGTGTCTTTGCGCAGCGTGTTGCAAGAAGCCGGATTGGCCGCGGCGGGCGATCTGCAAGATAAATGGGTTTATGTTGAAGGCGCTGATGCTTCTTCCAACGGCCGCTCGATTCCGATGGAAAAAGCGCTTGATGATGTGCTGGTGGCGTTTAAGGCCAATGGGGAAGCCCTGCGCAAAGAGCATGGCTATCCTGTACGATTGGTGGTTCCCGGATGGGAAGGCAATATGTGGGTGAAATGGTTGCGCCGCATCGAGGTGATGGATGGGCCCGTGGAAAGCCGTGAAGAAACTTCGAAATATACCGATGTTTTAGAAGATGGTACGGCTCGAAAATGGACCTGGGTTATGGATGCAAAGTCGGTGATTACCTCCCCCAGCCCTCAAGCTCCAATACAGCATGGTCCTGGGGCTTTGGTGATCACGGGATTGGCCTGGTCAGGTCACGGATCCATCAAAAGAGTTGATATTTCCAAAGATGGCGGGCGCAACTGGGAAACAGCGCGACTGTCCAATCACGAGAATAACAAAGCACTAGCGCGATTTTACTTTGAGATGGATTGGCAAGGCGAAGAAATGTTGCTGCAGGCCCGCGCAATGGATGAAACGGGCTATGTGCAACCCAGCAAACAACAGTTGCGCAAATTGCGCGGTGAAAACTCCGTGTACCATAATAACTGCATTCAAACTTGGCATGTCAAACCAACCGGAGAGGTCGAAAATGTTGAAGTGTCTTAAACTTTTTTTGGCCGCAGCTTTTCTTGTTCTTCCTGTAACTGTTTTTGCCGGCGACAAACTGGGCTTGGGGCGTGCAGCGCTGCCAGAAGAGATCGCGGCTTGGGATGTTGATATTCGTCCCAATGGCGCGGGGCTTCCCGCAGGCAGCGGGGATGTAATTTATGGCGAGGAGGTATTTGTCAATAAATGTGCGTCGTGTCATGGAGATTTTGCCGAAGGCGTTGATAATTGGCCGGTTTTGGCCGGTGGATTTGACACGCTTGGCGATAAAGATCCGGTAAAAACGGTTGGATCTTATTGGCCTTATCTGTCAACCGTTTGGGATTATGTAAACCGTTCAATGCCGTTTGGCGAAGCGCAAAGCCTATCAGCAGATGAGGTTTATGCGATTGTTGCCTATATGCTTTACTCTAATGATTTGGTGGATGAGGATTTTGTATTAAGCGATACTAATTTTGCCGAGTTTGAAATGTATAATGCGCGTGGATTTGTGGTTGATGATCGCCCTGAAACGGAATACGCGATTTGGCGCGCCGAGCCCTGTATGAAAGATTGTAAAGACAGGGTTGAGATTACGATGCGTGCATCGATCCTTGATGTAACGCCTGAGGAAACCACCGTAGAAAGCACTGAAAAGACTGAGGCCGCTGAAGTGGCAGTTGCCGCACCTGCAGAGGAAAAAGAAGCCGCTGTTTCGCCGGCTGTGGTGAATGAAGCTGAAGCCTCGCCAGAGCTAGTTGCCGCGGGTAAGAAGGTTTTTCGTAAATGCAAAGCCTGCCATCAAATTGGGCCCAAAGCAAAAAGTCGCTCAGGCCCGCATTTGAATAATATTCTGGGGCGCGGAATTGGTGCAGTTGAAGGGTTTCGATATTCAAAGGCATTTAAAAAAGCCGCGGAAGCCGGTCAGATTTGGGATATGGAGCAACTGGTAAGCTTTTTAGCCAATCCGAAAAAATCAATAAAGGGCACCAAAATGTCTTTTTCCGGCCTCAAAAAGCAAAATGATATTGATGCGATCATTGCCTATTTAAACGCTGAGGGAGCATAGCTGTGCAGCACATTTTGGGGGTGGTTTTTAGCATTTCTCTAAGCCTCTTTGGCACGTCCCTAGCCTTTGCCAGCGGTGATCCTGCGCGAGGCGCTGCGCTGTTTAAAAAGAAATGTGCTTCTTGCCATGCATTATCAGAGGAGGCACGCGCGCTTTCTGGCCCGCATTTGGCCGCAATTTTGGATGCAAGGGCGGGGCAGGTAGATGGGTTTAAATATTCAAAAGCCCTACAACAGGCGGCGGCGGCCGGTTTAATCTGGTCGCCGGCACAGCTAGATCAGTTTCTTATGCATCCAAAAGCCTTTTTGAAACGCACAAAGATGAACTTTGCCGGCTTGAAGGTTGCCGCGGATCGGAAAAATTTGATCGCTTACCTAGCGCAATTAGACAAGGCCGGGACCAACGGATTGGCAAAGACGAGTTTTGATGTTCCTGAAAAATTATTAGCGCTTGAGGGCGATTTGGAGTATGGTGAATATCTATCCAGTGAATGCATGACCTGCCATCAAAGCTCAGGGCAAGATATGGCCATTCCAACTATAACGAACAGGCCCGCTCATGAGCTTGTGACGGCGCTTTTTGCGTATCGTGAAGGATATCGTGAGAACCAAGCCATGCAATTGATCGCGAAACGGCTTACTGATGAAGAGATTGCGGCATTGGCGCATTACTTTGCGACTTTAAAAAACTGAAAACTATAAACCAAAGGGAGAATAAAATGTCATTAACCAGAAGAGGTTTTATTGGTAACTCAGCAGCGGCAGCTGCGCTTCTTTCTTCACCCAGCTTGCACGCGGGCGGCCATGCAAAGCCGCGTGTGCTCGTGGTGGGCGGCGGAGCTGGCGGCGCCACCGCAGCGCGTTATATTGCAAAAGATAGCAAAGGCGCAATTGATGTGACTTTGGTTGAGCCAACCCGAACCTATTATACCTGCTTTTTCTCGAATCTTTATTTGGGCGGGGTAAAAGAGTTTGATGATATCGGCCATACCTATGGCAAGCTTGCGGCCAGTGGCATCAACGTTGTGCATGATTGGGCCATTGGCGTTGATCGTGATAAAAAAATGGTAAGCTTGGCGGGTGGATCCGCGCTGCCCTATGACAAACTCATCTTGTCGCCTGGGATCGATTTTGTCGAGGGCGCGGTTGAGGGCTGGGATCTCTCTTCGCAGAACGCGATGCCACATGCGTATAAGGCCGGATCCCAAAGCGAGCTTTTGAAGACTCAGATCATGGCGATGCCGCAGGGCGGCACATATGCGATGGTAGCCCCTCCTAACCCCTATAGATGCCCCCCCGGCCCCTATGAGCGGGTCTCTATGGTGGCACATTATCTTTCACAGCATAATCCCACAGCAAAGATTATTGTTGCGGATCCAAAGCCGAAATTTTCAAAAATGGCGTTATTTCAAGAAGGCTGGAATACGCATTATGCAGGTATGATTGATTGGATCGGATCTGAATTTGGGGGTGAAAATGTTGCAGTGGATCCAAGCGCCATGACCATATCAATTGATGGTGAAAGCATCAATGTGGATGCCTGCAATGTCATTCCAGCGATGAAAGCTGGACGGATTGCTGCGGTGGCCGGCGTTACGGATGGCAATTGGGCGCCGGTGAACGCGGCTGATATGTCAAGCAAAGCTGATGCGGATATCTATGTTTTGGGGGATGCATCCCAACAAGGGGATATGCCCAAATCCGGGTTTTCGGCCAACAGCCAAGCGAAAGTCTGTGCCAATGCGGTGCGCGGCGCGTTGACCGGCTCGAAAATATTCCCAGCAAAATTTGCCAATACGTGCTGGTCGCTGATCAATGCAGATGATGGGGTAAAGGTGGGCGCGACCTATAAGGCGACGGATGAAAAAATCGCAAAAGTGGATGGCTTTATCTCAAAAACGGGTGAAACGGCGGATATTCGCAAGCAAACCTATCTGGAATCCGAAGATTGGTATACGGGGATCACATCTGATATGTTTGGCTGAACCTCCCAATATCAAAAACCACTTTTTTGATGTTTACGGCCTTATTTTGCGCAGGAATTTCCTGCGCAAAACAGGCTTTTACTTAAGCCCTAATCCGTTTTTATAGCCCCTGCAGGATGCGTTTAGGCCTTGATACTCCAAAAGGCGCCCCAGTCTATGTTCTGTATAAATATAAGCGCGTGATATCCGTTTGGTCCGGGCGCTACGATTGAATACGAACGCTAAGTTTCACAAAGCTTTGCTTGGAAAAGGTTTTTGTATCGCCGCGTTTGATCGTTATTGGAGAGGGTTTCTAGGTTTATGTTAGTAGATTTTATCTTTCTAATAGGCTTTTCCGATCATCAAGAAGGGTTGAAGCCAGCCAAGCACCGACGGAAATATGGATTGCATAAAGGCGCGGTGATGTCTGTTTGGTCACTGGCTGGTTGGCGTCTCTGACCCGCGCAACAGCCAAGCAAAAAACAACGTCGCTAAGACGGCGGCGATCAATTGGGCTGCAATGAACGCTGGTATGTCAGAGGGTGCAATTCCGGCAAAGCTATCCGAAAATCCCCTTGCTATGGTCACCGCAGGGTTTGCAAAGGATGTCGAGGAGGTAAACCAATAGGCAGCGGTGATATAAAGCCCGACCGACATGGCAAGTGTAGCGGGGCGGAGCGTTACGCAAATGAGGATTGTGCCAATCAAGCCGAAAGTGGCGATGAATTCACCGATCCATTGGCCAAGCCCGCTGCGCGTGGTTGTAGAGGGGTCAATCAAGGGATGATCAAACATTATATGCGCGGCAAAAACACCCAAAATTCCGCCAACGATCTGGGCGCATATGTAAAATAACGCCTCTTGCCTTTTCATCTCACCGCGCAACCAAAAGCAAAGCGTAACCGCAGGGTTGAATTGTGCGCCTGAAATAGGTCCAAAAACAGTGATCAAAACCACGAGGATCGCCCCTGTGGGAATGGTGTTTCCCAATAAGGCAAGCGCCAAATTTCCATCCGCCATTCGCTCCGCCATAATACCCGATCCGATCACAGTTGTTAGAAGCGAAAGCGTTCCTAACCCTTCTGCCGCAAGCCGTCTTGCTAATGTCATCTTTGCCTCCGTTTGAACCTTCGCGCCTGGCATAACAGATTCCTCGTGTTTGAAATCACTTTTCTGAGTAAGCTTAGATAGACGCAGCAACCTAATACTTTTGTGAAAGACATCATGAACAAAAAGTTAGACTTTGATTTTATTATTCTAGGAGCTGGATCCGCAGGCTGCGTTCTTGCCAATGAATTGAGCGCTGATTCCAGCTGTCGGGTTTTACTGCTTGAGGCCGGCCCGCTTGATAAAAACCTATTCATTCATATGCCCGCAGGCGTTTATCGCGTGTTCCGAGAGCGTTCGCTGAATTGGAATTACTTTAGCGCAAACGAAAACGCTCTGCATGAGCGCTCTATCTTCACGCCGCGCGGGCGCGTTGTCGGCGGCTCGTCTTCTATAAATTCGATGGTCTATATGCGGGGGCATCGTTTTGACTATGATGGATGGGCCGAAGATTTTGACCTTCCTGAGTGGCGGTTTGATAAATGTTTGCCTTATTTTATCCAGGGAGAAAATTATAAATCTGCGCGCAATCCATGGCGCGGCAAGGCAGGTAGGCTTGCCGTAAAACAAGCCTGTTCTTCTGATCCTTTGTTTGATGCATTTTTAGAGGCCGGAACGCAATCAGGGCAGGGGCGATCAGATGATCTGAATGGCGTTAATCCGGAAGGTTTGGCACGGTTAGATTGTACCATTTTGGATGGCAAACGATGCAGCTCAGCAACTGCCCATCTGCGGCCGGCGCTTGGACGCGCCAATTTAACGCTGATCACGATGGCTGAAAGCCGGAAGATCATTCTCAATGATGGCAAAGCTCAAGGGGTGGTATTTACCCATTCTGGGGAAACGAT
>Ga0181555_1000603_pt1 | contig 34624 bp, 35 predicted proteins | sample 011ome_15_FD_145601 | JGI IMG/M metagenome (GOLD analysis project Ga0181555, IMG submission 145601) | Coastal salt marsh microbial communities from the Groves Creek Marsh, Skidaway Island, Georgia - 011504AT metaG (spades assembly) | ecosystem: Environmental > Aquatic > Marine > Intertidal zone...
TAAAACTGATCAATACAGCCAAGGGAAAATAATTCCAATATCTGGTGAACTATCTGGGATGATTTCAAAATGGTCACTATCAATTGATCAAAATAGTGGCTACATTCTTAGAAGCTTTAAACGAAATCTATCCACTAACCCTTCTCTTACACCTGCATCAATTAATCATATTTTAAAGAGTCTTCAAAAGCAGGCTGGACTGAATCAAATTGGAGAACTATCGGGACACTCATTTAGAGTTGGCGCTGCACTTGATCTATTAGACAAAAATATACCACTAGAGAAAATTATGCTTAGAGGCGGCTGGAAATCAGAAACTAGTGCGATGAGATATCTTCAAAGCTGGAATGATAGTAACTGGTTGATTGTTAATTAACTACAGAAAATCGACAATCTAATTTAACACAACCGCCATCTTTACTAATGGCTCACACCATCTCTCTTTATAACCTTTAAGAAAGTCATCCATAATATTTTTATATCAAACCAAAATGATTGACGATTTAAATATTCTACATCTAATGCAACTTTATCAGGAATTGATAGTTCATCTCGTCCATTCACTTGCGCCCAGCCTGTAATGCCAGGTAGTAATTTATCCACCCCCTTTTCAGTACGCAGGGTAATTAAATCATTTTGATTGAATAGCGCAGGACGAGGCCCTACAAAACTCATATCACCCTTTAAAACTGAGAATAATTGTGGAAGCTCATCTAAGCTAGTTGAACGTAAAAAACCACCAATAGGAGATAAATAAGCATCTGGATTATCTAATAGGTGGGTTGCTACAGCAGGAGTATCTGTCAACATTGATCTAAACTTTGGCATCTTAAAAATCTTATTATTTTTCCCAACACGATCAGACCAATATAGTGATGGGCCTTTTGATGTTAGTTGAATTGCAATAGCGATCAATAGCATTATAATCACCAACGATAACAATAATATTACACCCATAAATAAATCAAAAGCTCGTTTCATTCATATCCTTTAATGTCTTTTGTGCTTTGAATCCTAATGCTTCCAATTTAGCAGAAGAATAGCATTCATCGCCCAATAGCTTACTAATTTTATATTTAATGCGTAGATTTATCAAAGATACCATATCAAATAAACCCTTTGGAACACTCCATTTTGGAATTGGCTTGCCCAATATATTACACATAGCGTTATAAATATCACGAGAAGAATGTGGGATGCCGTCTGTAGCAATAAATATTTCTCCATTGGCACGATCATCATTAGCAGCTAACAAAATTACCCGAACCAAGTCATCTACATGAATCATAGAACGTCGATTCCCCGTCTCAGGTAAAGGTGGAAACCAGCCCCTCGCAAGACCTGACAACATTAATTGCAAATTACCTTTGGCATTCGGGCCATAGACTAATGAGGGGCGAATGATAGATACATGCATACCGGATTCTTTACCGATTTTTAATAGCTTTAACTCTGCCTCACGTTTACTCTTGCCATAAATTCCTTCTGGATCACTCTGGTCACTCTCACTTACACAATGTTCAGAAAGTGGCGACCCGCCAGCCTTAACACTACTAACAAATATAAATCTCTTTACACCACTTACTACCGCCAATCTAGCCAGTTCAACTGTAACCTCTACATTCACCGCATGATACAAATGCTTTACTTTACTAGGGTCTTGCATATCATGTGCAAAGCCCGCAAGATGAAAAACAGTATCTATAGATTCGAGAGTATGCTTAGGTATTCTATCTTGTCCCAGATTACATACAACTGTTTCATAATTATTGACCTCAGATCTAGCAAGCAACCTAACATCGCACTCTATAGTGTTCAACAAGCCAAGTAGTCGACTACCAATAAATCCAGTTGATCCTGTTACTAAATACTTCGTCATTTAATCGTTATAACCAACCAATTGGCTGGTCAAATTATTGATAATACTATCTTTATTAAAGGTTGTTTTTAATAGCTTGTCATTATTAATAATAAACTCATCTTTTTCTTTCTTTGACATGTCTATACACTTTTCAAAAGATTCTTTAATAAGATTTATGTTAGATGGATCTACACTAACACCAAGATTATTATTATTCACAATATCTGCCACATCTCCATTAATAATAGCCAATATAGGCTTTCTAGCCGCAATATAGGTTTGGGTTTTAGCAGGAACAGTTACTGAAAAAATTGGCTTATCAATTAAAGATACAATTAGAAAATCACTGGCTTTATAAAATTTAGCCATATTTTCACGCTTTTGTTTTCCGTGAAAGATAATGTTTGGATTGTTATTCGAAAGTTTTTTTAAAAAAATCAGATTAGAGCCATCGCCAATAATATTCAATTGGGTTTTCTTCTGATATTCATCTGATAACAAACAAAAAGCATTGATAATATTCTCTAGATTTTGCACCTTGCCAATATTTCCCGCAAAAGTAAAATGAATTTTTTGATTTTTGCTTAGGGCAATAGGATCCATATCCATATCTAAATCATCTGCCCAATTTGGGGCGTAATTAAACTTTAAGCCCTTCTTAATATACGGCTCTAATTTTGATTCAAAGCCTTTGCTTGAAATGGCAACAGCAGTAATATTGTGATGCATAAATTTCACAAATGCATCTAACAGGGTTGAGAGTATCTTAGTTTTTTTAAAACCATATGCATAAACACTGTCGGGCCAAACATCTTGCACCCAAAGCATAGTTGGCTTATTGTATAACTTACGAATTACAACTGCTGGCAACATATCTGTTAGCGAGCCCAAATTAAACCCGAAAACATAATCATATCTTCTGCCAATAAAAATTGCAACAATACTGCCAAAAATCATAAAGTTTAAATATTTAAAGATCTTTTTAATTGCACTATCTCTATAGCCCGTAACAGCATGCATTCTAAAAATGTTTATTCCTTGGTATTCGTCTTTTCGGAAGAAGCCATTTTTAAAGCACGGAAAAACTTTTCCTAATGGATAAGTCGGAACTAAAGTCAATACATCAACATCATAACCCTTGTTTTTCCACGACAAAGCAACATCATTAATCTTAAACTCTTCAGGATAAAAACATTCCGTAACGATGAGTATTTTTTTTGACATTAATATTTCTTCCAGACCACTCTATTCACATAGTCAGTATAACTATGAATGATACGTACAATCTTGTCAGATACATTAGGCATAGAGTAATCAGAAACTTGCCGCATAAGCCTTTGTTCGCCTCTTGGTTGATTATCAATAATAGCCAGTGACTGCATGATTCTTTCTTTCTCTAACCCTGTCATCATAACCACAGTTTCTTCCATACCTTCTGGTCGTTCATGTGCTTCACGCAAGTTAAGTGCAGGGAAATTCATAATAGAGGCTTCTTCATTGATAGTGCCACTATCTGATAATACCGCCTTAGCAGATATTTGAAGCTTATTGTAGTCCTTAAATCCTAATGGCTTTAATAATTGAATCATCGGATTTAATTCAACTTTCATTTCATCGATACGCTTTCGCGTTCTTGGATGTGTAGAAACAATAATCGGCATTTGATAAGCTTCTGCAATTGAGTTTAATGACTCTATTAAATTCAAAAAATTCTTATCAGAATCGATATTTTCTTCACGATGTGCACTGACAACAAAAAACTCATATTCTTTAATCCCTAAACGCGTCAACACATCGGAACTTTCAATGCCATCACGATAAGTGTTCAGCACTTCAAACATCGGGCTACCTGTTTTGATAATCATATCTGCTGGTAAACCTTCACTCAAAAGATAGTCTCTAGCAATACTACTATAAGTTAAATTAATATCAGCCATATGATCCACTAAACGGCGATTGATTTCCTCTGGAACACGCTGATCAAAACATCGGTTACCTGCTTCCATGTGAAAGGTTGGTATTTTTCTACGCTTAGCAGGAAGAACTGCCATACAGCTATTTGTATCACCCAACACGAGCATGGCTTCCGGTTTAATCTCTTCCAATATTTTATCAACTTCAATAATTACATTGCCAATTGTTTCTGCGCCAGTTGCGCCAGCTGCCCCTAAAAAATAATCTGGCTTTCTAATTCCCAGATCGTCAAAAAATATTTCATTTAATTCATAGTCATAATTTTGACCTGTATGGATCAAGATATGGTCGCAATATTCATCGAGCTTCTTAATAACGCATGCAAGGCGTATAATCTCTGGACGCGTCCCAACCACTGTTGCTATTTTTATTTTTTTCATATTCTATTCTCTTTTACACTTTATGAATTATAGTATCAGAATTATCAGGATCAAAAATTTCATTAGCCCAAAGTATAACAATCATATCCTCTGTACCGATATTGGTAATATCATGAGACCATCCTGGCACAGTCTCAATAATCCTCAACTCTTTGCCAGAAGTGGCAACTTCATAACACTCATCAGTAATAATATTTCTAAAGCCAAACCTTGCTTCACCCTGAACAACCAAAAATTTCTCTGTCTTGGAATGATGATAATGCCCGCCTCTTGTAACTCCTGGCATTGCCGTAAAAAATGAAAACTGACCACTGTCTTTAGTTTTTAACATTTCTGCAAACATTCCCCGTTCATCACTATAAGAAGGTATCGAATAAGAAAACTGCTCAGGAGAAAAATAACTAACATACGTTGAATATAGCTTACGAACAAGACCGTCACCAACCCTTTCAGAAATAAGCGAGTCTCGACCTTCTCTAAAAATCTTAATTTGAGTGGCTAAATCGCCCAATTTGATTTTATATTCTGGCTGAACAGATAATTCTTTGTTATTATCCTGTCGCCCTTGTATTATTCTAACAAATTCTTCAACCACATCATCTACATATACTAAGTTCAATTCAAAAGATGGGTCGTTAACCTGAATAGGTAGATTATGACTGATGTTATGACAGAAAGTAGCTACAACAGAATTGTAATTGGGCTTACACCACTTTCCAAATACTCCTGGCAATCGATATATGTAAATAAGATTCCCTGTATCGCCCCCAAACTTCTTCACAACCATCTCTGCATTTAACTTACTTTTGCCATAAGCATTGTCGAATGTAGCCTGTATGGATGACGCTAAAAGAATAGGGATTTTCCTACCTACAGAGCGCACTGATTCACAAATTGATGCCGTCAATCCAGCATTAACAGTGTCAAAATCTTTTTCGTCTACGGGTCTATTTTCTCCTGCCAAATGAACAATGAAGTCTGATTTTTTTATCAAATCAGGCAAATCTTGGGTAGAGTTTTCACGAGTGTAGGCTATGGTATGTATACTTAACTCATTCAAATGGGCAATTAGATTTTTTCCAATAAAACCATTTGCTCCTGTGACTAATACATTCATATCATTCTTCAGGATCAATAATTTCACCCCTGGAGGCAGCTTGAATAAATCTTAGCTTATTTAGCAGTAACTTCATACCTTGAACATCCAATCGTACAGTGTTATCTGAATTATACTCATCTGCATTAGTAATGCCTTCCTCTCCCAGATCTATATATTTGGCGTAATTTAAATCTCTTAAGTCTGGAGGAATTCTATAATAACCGCCCATATCTATAGCGCACGCCATCTCTTCTCTAGACAGTAAGGATTCATATCGTTTTTCACCATGCCTTGTACCAATAATACGAGTTGGGTAATTAGGTTTTCCCATTAATTCACACAATGCTTGGGTCATAATACCAACTGTTGCTGCTGGAGCTTTTTGCACAAAAATATCTCCAGGCCCTCCATTTCCGAAAGCAAATAAAACTAGCTCAACTGCATCATCTAGAGTCATCATAAAGCGCGTCATGTTTGGATCAGTAAGTGTTAATTCTTTATTTTCATGGATAAGCTCCACAAATAAAGGAATAACAGAACCTCTGGATGCCATAACATTGCCATATCTTGTGCCACAAATCACTGTCGATTCTCCACCCTGGCGCGATTTGGCAACAATGACTTTTTCCATCATTGCCTTAGATATTCCCATAGCATTAATTGGGTACACCGCTTTATCTGTACTAAGACAAATAACCCTTTTAACATTTGCATTAATCGCAGCAGTCAATACATTTTCAGTACCTATGATATTAGTCTTTACGGCTTCAATCGGGTGAAACTCACATGATGGAACCTGCTTAAGCGCCGCAGAATGGAATATATAATCAACGCCTCTAACTGCATTCATTATTGATTCATAATCCCTAACATCGCCAATGTAAAATTTAAGTCGATCATCGGCATATTTACGCCTCATATCATCTTGTTTTTTCTCATCTCGACTAAAGATTCTTATTTCCTTAATATCAAGATTCAGAAATTTACGTAGAACAGCATTTCCAAAAGATCCCGTGCCACCTGTAATTAACAAAACCTTATCTTTAAAAAAAATATTAGTCATATATAAACTCCTTTTCCTGTTTTTATGCAGGGTGATTTAATTAAAATCTTACAATACTTACTATTAAAAAACAAACAAACTTGCTACAGAATCAATCTACGCCTACTAGTTGTATTCCCTATATCCTTCAAGGATTTAGCACCGCCCAATAGGTAAAGGCACTACAGTAAACTTTTTAAATACTCAGCAATTTTAATAGAACAACCTATCGTTATACCGCCCAAATAATTATTACTTTTTCAGTATAGAAATATATTTACCTATAAATTAACTTAACTTCTTAAATTTAACCGCATTATTTTCAGAGAAAACACAACAATAGACAGCAAGCACTCTTAACACATTTAGATTGTGCAGTCCAATTTGACCAAACGAAATAATGGCAAAAATTAAAAGGAAGGGGATATTTTTTACAAATCTCAACCTTTTAAAATATGCTAAATATATTAGCATAAGCCAAAAAATCAAGGCCAATCCGCCATATTTGTAGGCAATCTGTAAATAGCTATTATGAGCATGTCCAAAATATTCTAATTTCTCTGAGCCCACCCCTAAAATTGGATTTTCATAAACCTTAGATAAGGCTAGGGTATATACATCTAGGCGGTCATTAACCATGGCCAATCTCGATGTAATTCCACCTAGTTCGTTATCTGGAACCAAGGTGGAATAGAGTATTGGTGCAAAAAATGATAAAGAAAGTAGCCCGACAATCGCAATCGCCTTAATATTTTTGACACTTCTGATAATATAAAATATTGAAATGATTACCATCGCCAATAACGCTACTCTTGACGTGGTTAACACCCCCCCAATGAAGAATAATAAAACTAATTTTAATCTCCCCTCTTTGAATGCAAACAACATCACCAGAGAAAATAACATTGCAAGGCCATTTCCAAAATAAGGCATTGCCTCTAGTGCCCAAGTTCTTGCTGTTAACAAAAAATATAATGACCCTATATTTTGTTGGATAATAAACAGGTATATTAAAAAAAATGTATTGGCCGCAGCTGAAATATACAGGCCATTCTTTATCATTCTAGATTGATTTTTATCTTTAATATTAATAATTAAAGCGAGGCCAATTGCTATTGGATTTATCAGAGATGTTAGTCTGATATCATCACCAATCATCGTTGAAATTAAAACTAATGAACAGTATCCAAGATAAACTATTATTTTTATTTTTGAAATTTTTTTTGAAAAAATAAATAATAGTATTATCTGAAAATGTGCCAAAAAAAGACCGTTAACACCTAATTCAATTGGCATGAAAAGTAATATACCAAATAATACCCAAAACAAATTAGCAATTCTCTGGAATGGAATCTGAGCTGACGTCTTTATCTGCTCTGGATTAATTTTACGGTCAACTATTAATTTATTAATCATATATTAACATTCTATTCAGTTAATTATTATGTGGGATGACTCGACCGACAACATCCTATGCCTTGTCATTTTACTTGAGCACCCACCGTGCACTGGTTACAACTTTTTATGAAGATAAGTAGTAAGGCCTAAAGTACAAGCAAAGCCAATGCTTTTTTTGAAATTCAGGGTGGTCATTTACAATACTGGGCTTAGTTGCAACTGGCTATTATCCTTTTGCTCGATCTACCATCCCTGTGCGATAAAATCTCCCAACTGTAGCCATTTTATCCACCTTTAACTATTGGAAAATATCGTCGCAGAGCAGTCGTAGATTTTTTCTTTAGATAATTCATTATCAGTATTGGTAGTCTTGGCACTTGCATCAAAATATATACATATACTCTCTTTTTGTCATTTGACAAGTTATAGACATCTCTTAAAGCTTTCCAATTATGTGATGATGGATATCTGAGCATATAAAGGATTGACCACCATACATAATGAGGCATTCTATCTTTATGTTTGATTTCACGCTTCATTTCGATGTGACAATATAGTTCAAGCTTTTTCAGAAAGTTAATTCGATCCATAATATTATTACTTTTTGCAATAGATGAAGAGTAGTTTGTTCCTCCTTTTATCTGAAAGCTTCTATAGCTCGACATAATATCATCCGATACATAGATTTTTCCAAGACATGTAAGGATTAAACCAAGTGTTATATCACTTATAAATCTGTCAGCTTTAGTTATAATTGAATAATCATACTGGGGCTCTAAAAATATATTTTTGAAAACAAGTGTACCAGGATGACCATAGTAAATGTATTTCAAGAAATCATTTATTGTATAGTCGCCACTTTCAGGCCTCCCCGGACCATTATAACTTTCTTGTGTAATATTATTGTTTTCATCAACGACGTTATAACGTTGAGTACAGGCAATATAGTTTTTATTATTTTCGAGAAAATTTGTTTGGGTTTTTAGTTTTTCTTTATCCGTCCAAAAATCATCGCCATCTAAAATAGCAATATACTTTCCTGTACACTTTAAAAAACAATCGTATTGGTTTTTTGTTGCCCCAACATTAACGGACCTTAAGGTTGGTTTAATTATATGAGGATTTCTTTGTTGATACTCTTTTATTATTTCTGCTGTTTGATCTGTTGAACAATCATCCCCCATGATTATTTCAAAAGAAAAATCTACATTTTGCATTAAAATACTATCTAAACATTGTCTAATATATTTTTCATGGTTGTAAGTTATAACAACAACACTTATAAAACAACTTACCAGGTTGGAATTATTATTAGTTTTTATAGTCAACTTACTATTTCAACAAAGGGCAATGGAAAGATGAATTTAGTCCCATTGGCGATCGTTTCTTTTTCCCGCAACAGAATGTCTCCCCTAAACCCCCAGGGTAAAACCAAAAAGTAATCTGGCTTCATTGCTTTAGCTTTTTCCATTGAAATCACAGGAATTTTTGAACCTGGAGTAAACACTCCATCTTTAGATGGCGTAATATCGCCTATCAAAGGCAAAAGGTCGGGACCAATACCACAATACTGTAATATCACATTACCCTTAGTTGACGCCCCGTAGCCAATCACTGTCTTCCCTGCAGTTTTAAGCTCAGTCAAAAGGTTTACTAAATCTAACTTTTGACGAGCTACATTATTCTGAAAATCTATCCAAGGTTGGTTAGAAAAAATATCATGATTTTTTTCTTGCTTTATGAGCCAGGACGCCTCCGGTGAAATTTTACTAGCAAGTACGCTACTTTCATGAACAGCAGCTAACCTTATACTTCCCCCATTAACTTCATTTTGAGATGCGTCTACAATAGTCATTCCAGCCTGCTGAAGGATATTCTGAATCGCAGCTAGAGAGTAATATTCAACATGCTCTTGGCAGATTGTATCGTAGGAGTTAGTTCTTAACATTGCCGGAAGGTAGCTCTGCTCAAAGACCCAGACTCCATCTTCAGATAAAACGCTTGATATAGATTTAGCAAATGTGACAGGGTCTTCCAAATCATAAAACATAGAGATAGACGTAACTATCTTGGCTTTATTCGACGCCACTGAGAAATAACTCTCCTTTGAAAAGAACTCAGTTACAACTTTAGCATCTTTTGGATATCGATCAAGGTATTTTTTGGCAACGGGGTCGATGCCGATCAAACTATATAAGTTTTTTGGATAATGGCTTAAAAGGGTGCCATCATTACAGCCTATATCTAATACATGGTCGCCCTTCTTTAAAGTTATTTGATCACTCGCAAAACTAAGAACGCCCTTCAGATGTTGACTCATAAACAATGTAAGACCTGATTGGTACCCATAACCATCATTGTACATCTCGTCTAATGGATATGAGTATTGCATTTGCACCAATCGACACTCATTACACGCTACAAGCGCTACAGGTCCAGAACTGATATCGTCGAGAGCCTCTTTTTGAAAAACGCCAGTGAGCACCTGCTCACCAAGATCGAAAACAACTTCAATGTTTGTAGAATTACAAGATCGACATTTTTGAATACAGGTTGTCATAATTAGAATTTTCCTTATATTAACTAGTACTAAGTTAGTTTTTTTGATTATTTATTATAGAGTAAATAGAGCCTATTTTAAAGAGTGTTTATCGGATTTTTAAGGATTAATTAGAGTTTAACAAATTAATTTTTGAAACTTTTCTTAATTCATTTAGAGCAATTTCAAAAGAGGTTGTCGTGATACCAAGAGAGGAAATTTTTGAAATATCTAGACTTGAATCATGAGGCGGTTGCAATATCCACTTTGAATTGTCAACAATAATTACTTTATCCTCTGCATTTATTAACGAAGCTAGTTTTTTTAAAAAATCTAACCATTTTATTTTTTTTGTACTAGCAATATGAAAAATTCCATTTTTATCTTTTTCTATTAAGCCGAGGATTATTCTTGGAATATCATCCACGAAAACTGGACTTCTTAATAGATCTGGATATCCAACTTTAGCATCACCTTCAAAAGTATTTGTTCCAACTGTTATTTGACTTTTCTCTTCATCGTATCCATATAATGGTTCTGTTCTAATTACAATTGCATCTTTTAATTCCAAAACTTTTTTTTCTGCTCGAATTTTTGATCTTGCATATTCATTTGTTGAATTTGGAATATCTGCTTCAGAGTAATTTCCTTGTTTCCCGTTAAACACATATGATGAAGAAATAAAAATCATTTTTGCATTGATTGTTTTGCATGTTTTAGCTATATTTTCTGCAGTATCGTAATTCAATTTATTACAGAGTTTTGGATTTTTTTCACAAGAAAAATAACTTGAGAGTGCTATTGTATCAATTACAATATCTGGTTTTTCGGTCATTAGAAATTCTTCAAGCTCTTTTTTATTTGTTGCATCAAGCATTTTCACTAAACTATTTCTAGGATTTATATCTGCGCCAACCACCTCGAACTTATCGAAAAAAAACTGAAGTAACTTACCCCCAAGAAAACCAACTCCAAATATTACTATCTTCATGTTTACTCCAAAGTATTAACAAATGTATTGTCGAGAATTTTCACTTTATGCAACCTTTCTCACCTTTATATCAAGCTTCTATTTTTTTCAGAGAAAAAATGACAATAGATAATAAACAACACCAACACATTAGTATTAAAGAGTCCGATTTGAAAGAAAGAAACCAGGCCAAAAATTAAAATAAAATCAATATACTTAAATAATTTTAAATTCCTAAAATAGGCTATATGTAATAGTATAAGCCGACTAAACAGACCTAAAAATCCATACCTATAACCAATCTATAAATAACTATTATGGGCATGAAAATTAATACACCAAATAATACTCAAAAATAATTCATGATGAGTGGGTATTGAGACCAGGGTTGCCTTCCCTTCCCCAGGTAGGATCGTTATATCGTTTTCGCTTGACTCATTTATTATAGGTTAATATTTTAGCCATTTGATTAGTTAATTGTAGTAGTCAGCAGATAACTTGATTCAACATGATTCCGATTCACAGCAATATATGTATAAATAGTCTTATCTTGATTTTTCTAATATTAAATTGATCATGGCCCCAACATCTGACAATTCTGCTATTTCTCCCAGTGAGAATCTAACTTTAAATTTTTTCTCTATTGCTCCAATTAAAATAACATGATACAAACTATCCCAACCCTCAAGATTAGCTGCCGTTGTATTATCCGTAGTAATTATATCTTCTCGATCGAATATATCTCTGAATACATCCTGAACAATAGTTGAAACGTCTTCTCTAGTCATTTAAAACCCCTATAAATTTATTTTTAATTTCATAAAATTTTATATCTAGCTTCCAAATTTCACTCTCGCCATGCTTTTCGACTAAGTCAAATCCAAAATTTTCGTATAAATCACACACCGTTTTTTTATCACTTCCATAGTAATATCCAATTAATTCCGATATATTATTATCCTTACATATAGAAACGGCACCCTCCCATTAATAACCGAAGTTAAAAGTAGAGGTTTAAGCAGCCACCAACTTCATCATTGGAGCAATGCCATTTAACGCCATATTAGGGTGTTCGTTATTATACATACATCCAAAACCAATTTTTCGCATGCTTTTAAACCTTATTGATACGCACCCACTTTAATAGACGCTCCAATTGGTTACAATGTAATGCAATAGGAGACCAACAATGGTAAATGAACGATACACTCAAGAATTCAAAATCTCTACAGTTAAGAAAATTACTCAAGAGAGGGTATTCGATACAAGATATCGCAAGACGACTTGGGGTTACGACGAAGAGTCTTTATAGCAGGCGTTCAAGGCATGCAACCTACTAAGCTTCACAGTCTCAAGAGGCGAGTTAAAGCGCCTAAAATCTGAACTGATACGGGTGACACAGGAGCGCGACACCCTAAAGAAGGCCGCTGTGTTCTTTTCAAACGAGTCGAAGAAAAATACACGTTCATAAAATCTCGTACGCACCGTTTTCCGGTTGTTTTGATGTGCAAAGTGCTTAAGCTTCATCGCAGTGGTTACTATGCCTGGCTGTGTGAGCCGCACAGTCAGCGCAAGAAAGATGACACCTATCTACTAGGTAGAATTAAATAGTTCTGGCTAGAAAGTGGGCGCGTATCACATTAGCCGCTTCTCGAATGGAGCGCCGCTGATCTAAAACGAGTTGAGCACATTCAACTTTAAATTCGGGGTTAAACCGGGGGTCTTGTTTTCGTAGTCATAGTATCACCATAATGATTTGTGTGCATTTTAGCACTCCCTATTACGTGAATAAAATCAATGTACCACTACACCGTGGCATTGACACCAAAACTATACTTGCCGACTAAATTTAGCTTTTATTGCGACTCACAGAAACAAGTGACGTACTTATCCGTTAGAGCTAAGATTTTCTATAAAAAATTTATCTACAAGGACACGTCTATCAATGATATAAAATATTTTTAAGAGCTTTTGAATAATTTCTTAAGTGATAATTTACATATTTTCCCAGATGCATTTAATGGAAGATTTTTAATAGGAAGAATATACTTTGGCATTTGATAATAAGCTAGGGTGCTTTGCATTTCTTCTTTAATAAATTCTAAATCTTCACCTGCAGTTTTCTCCAGTGTAACATAAGTCACCAAAAAGCCATTCACATCATCTTCTTCTATAAATATAGTGGCGGCATCAATAATTCTCTTATTGCTGGAGAAGTAGCTATCAATATCGCCTAAGTTCACCCGATACCCTCTGACTTTAAGAGTATCATCAATCCGCCCTACCAGATAAAAATCTCCATTTTTTGAAAAGTACGCAATATCGCCACTTCTATAGTAGCGTTTACCATTAATATTTATAAAAGATCCTCTAGTCTGATTTGGGTTGTTAACATAACCTATCATGACTTGCGAGCCACCAATCAATAGCTCGCCATTAGTTTGCTCTTCTAAAATGACCTGATCTTCCTCATCTATTAGCAATAATTCAGAGTTTAGATTGGCAGAGCCTATTGACAGCACTCCATCCTCAATCTCATAAGTATTAAATACTAACTTTTTAACTGCGCAGTAGACTGTAGCCTCAGTAGGGCCATAAAGATTATAAGTTTCTATAGGCTGACCGAGGCTTCTTAACTCTTTTAGTCGTTTGTAAAGACCAGCCGAGAACCTTGCACCACCGAGCAAAAGATATTTAAGAGAAGAGAAATTGGCGCGCTTATAAATATCATCTTGCAAAATTTGATTTACGTTATTAGGAACACTGACCAAAGTAGAGATATTGAAACTTTCTACCATATGGGCAAGCTGAAAGAAGTTTCCGGCAAAATTTCCAAAAAATATCCCTGCGTTACGAGTAATGCAAATAGCTACATCGAGCATACTCATATCAAAGCTAAACTCTGCCAAATTTAGAAGGCGGTCATCTGAAGAAATAGCTGAAAATTCAACATTCACCCAATCACAAAAAATGCTGAAATTATCATTGCTGATGCACACCCCTTTCGGCGCTCCAGTAGAGCCGGAAGTAAATATTATGTATGCTGCCTTATTTTCTTTAGTGAGAGCTAGTATCTGCTTGTCAGTATTATTATTTTTAACCCCATTAATACTCTCAGAAAAGAACATCTGATCAATAACTAGCTCTATACCCGCGAGTAACTTAATTTGATGAATTCGACTCTCTGGAAAGTCTATATTTAAGGGAACAAACGTAATTCCCAGCTCTATACACGAAAGGATAACAATTAAATATCGATGATCTCTTGGCAGCACTATTCCAATTGGCTTTGTTAAATCAGCTTTGTTGTTTAACAAAACTGCAATAAATAGACCCCTGGTAGCCGCTATATCTATAGAGCTAACAAATGCTCCTGAGGCATCAGCTACCTGAAGGTTTTCAAGAGCAATGTTTGCTTGCTTTTTTAAGCTTAAAGCAGTCATAAAGACCCCTTTTTCAAGTTAGAGAGGTCGATCAGACCTTCTTGCATATTCAATCCTGATGATGAGTTTAGCCTCGTATCCAAATAATTGAATACTTTGGTTGCACCAATCTGACTTAAGTGATGCATATTAAAATAATTACTGTCCTCGCTGGAATCCAAAATATCTAATTCATTTAAATCAATAATAATAAATCCGTAAGAGTCAAATAGAACGTTTATCTGCTTTTTATATGCTTGATAGAGCGTAGAGAACCTGGGAATCTCGGAGATAACTTTAGGATACTCATAAAAATATCCAACGACATTTATATTTTTAGCTCTTGTTATCTTAAGAACTTTTTTTAACTCATTAATTTGCTGTTCACTAATTTTAAAATAATCGTCTAAGTCTCCCTTCATTGTTGAAGCTAAATCATTCTTTATCCTATCACTAGAGGAGCTTCCCAGATTAAGAGGATCTGAGGATGTATCGCCATACCAGCTATCCAGAAAAACCGGTTCCTTGAATAATCCTAATCTTTTTCGTATAGCAACTTCAATTGATAATTTAGACATCAAAAGTCTAAAGCCATTAGGCGCTGATATTTCCGTAAGTCGTCCATTAGTGTATGGAGGAATAATACCTATAATTATGTTCCTGATTTCCTGATTAGTATTGAGTGCCACTTCAAGTATCGCTCTCGAATCGGATGCTACTCCAGCATTTACTGAGAAATTATAGTACTTTCCTGATGTTAAAGTCGACGAATTGACATTAAGACTCGACGCTGACGTACCCATAATAAATGAGTCATATTGCTCAATTGAACACCCCGCTGCAAACAGTAATTTAGAAACCTTTTCCTCAATCCAAATTTGTTTAGGGATACAGTTTTTATAATGACCAAACTCATCTAGGTAATAACTGAGCATTATCCACGAGGACATACTCAGCACCAAAACCAAAAAAAATCGGGTTATATAGGTTTTAAAATTCATAATAAATAAATTCCAACGTAGGTGCCACTCCCATAAAGACTATTGAAGTAAAAAAAATGACTACCATGAAAAATAACCACTTATAGTTTGGTTCAAAACTCTCACACATCTCGGAAGAGTTTTTGAAACCGAAAACTATCACAAAACCTATAAATATAGTAAATAGCGTTGCAAATGACAAGCCAACATCTTGAAAGAAATTACCTTTCCAAGCCACTAAACCATTTAAAAAATCAGGCGCAAATTGACTGAAATAGACTGGAAGTACAAGTCCACTAAAACCAAACATATTACCTAAAATAGTAAATGATGATTGTATATCAGATGCCCTAAAAAAAACTAAAACAACCATAACGAATATATTCGTTAAAAACCATGCAAGTCCTTTTGGAAGTCTAAATTTAGTTTTTGACCAACCATGATTTATAACCAAACCGATCCCATGTAACAATCCCCAAATTATAAAACCCCAACCTGCGCCATGCCAAATACCAGACACAAACATAATGAACAGTGTTATGAGCATCGCCCGTGCAAATGTAATGGTATTACATAATCGCAACAACGGAACATAAAGATAGTGATTTAAAAATTCACTAAGTGTCATATGCCACCGCTTCCAAAATTCGATTAGGCTTTTACTTTTATAAGGAGAATTAAAATTTAATGGTAGTTTAATATTAATTAACAAAGCTGAACCAATAGCTAAATCTGCATACCCGGAAAAATCAAAATATATTTGTAAATAAAATGCAATTGCCAAAATCCAGGAGGTTATTAATGTTAAATTCTCAACACTTTCATAACCAAAATTCACAAAAGGAGCTAGACTATCTCCAAGTACAATTTTTTTAAATAGCCCTACAGAGATAAAAAGAAGGCCTAATGATATATTGCGATAATCGACTCTATAGATGTCATTACTAAATTGAGAAGTTAAATATTTATAATGAACTATTGGACCGGCTATCAATTGCGGGAAGAACATTATAAATCCAAAATATTTTTTTAAACTTAACTCCTCAGATATAAACTTTTGGTAGTAATCTACGAGGAAAGCTATCTGTTGTAATGTATAAAAACTTATAGCAAGGGGGAGCACCACATCCGCAGAAAAATATTCTGAATCACTAATCCAATTATAATTTTCGGCAAAAAAATTGAAATATTTGAAGTATCCTAGAAAAAGTAAATTACCTGAAATGCCCAGGACAAAAAAAGCCTTCCTAGCAGCTATAAATCTATCCATCAAGACAGCAGAAAAGTAATTAAATAAGATTGAACCAACCAACAGAGGAAACAAAGACACATCCCAATATGCATAAAAAAAGGCACTAACTAGGATCAAGATTAAAAGCTGGAAGGACTCTCCTATAAATCGTGAAAAACGATTGTATATTAGAAAAAAAACTACCGGAAGAAATACTAGAAGATATCCGTAAGTACTAAAAATCATGTAAAGCTCTCTTTGTTCAAGTAGCCTTTGTACCCACAACAAATAATAAAGTCATCAACTCCGTAATGCGAATATAACTTCATAATATGCCACAGAATGGGTCTTCCGCCAACTTCAGCCATAGGTTTTGTTTTAATATTTATCTCTTCACTTGGGTGCGTACCTAGCCCACCTGCTAATATTACTGCTTTTATAATAACCTCTTTATTTTTTGAACTAAATTATATCTAAACCAAAAATACCAATTAAAGCCAAAATAGCTATAGATTGAGGTAGATAAAAAATCATATATTTGAACTAAAACAGGACGTCTTGGTGTGTCGAAAAAATCTACAGGACTAAAGAGTTCGTTCCAATATTTAAGATAGAGAGTGGCTTGATTTGATAAATTATTTTTAAACCAAGGTCTCTCGTACCAGGTGCCAATAAAATGGATAATCACCGGATGATGCCTAGCCTGATCAAATTCATTCATGGTGCAAAATATAGTCTCATTATTTAGCTGCTCGTATTCCAAATAATCCATTTCATAATGAAAATAAGTATAAAAATTATACATTACCGGAAGCTCTCCGATGAATTCACCTAGGTATCTATTTACAATAGACTGGTCTGCTATTTTTAGTTTATGCTCCGCCTCAAATCTTCCCTTTAACACCTTAGTTATTCCGGCTGACCGCCACGCTTTAAGATTAATATATAACACGCCCATATTAAAATAAGGCTTTTCACTCAACTCAAAATCTTCGTGACAACTATACCTATTAGATATCACATAGTCTCTCGCTGCATAAAGTATTTTATCTGTATCTACATAGTCGTAAATACCTTGAATTTCATCTACTACCAATGTATCACTATCTATAAGCAATATACTATCAACACTAACTAGAATTTCTGCGAGCAGGATTCTAGCATATGTACTATAGTTTCCACGCATTAAAGGTAGATTCAATCTGGAGGCAAATTTTTCTAACTCACTCTCTATTTCAATTATGGATAATTTTGCGTTAAATTTTTTAACTAAATTTTCTAGAATCTTTTTATTATTTTCCGAGACCCCGGACGATAAAAAATAAAGATGAACATCGGAATTTGTGTTTTTTAACAACGAGTAAATTGAAACAAGTGATGGTTTAAAATAATACTCACTACTGGAATAGGCTATATTAATCACTAGAGAAATCCTTATATGGAAAAGCACGAACAAAAGAGGTTGCACTCATATTGTATATCTTAACGTTACTAATATCTGACGCCCTTTTTAAAGCATAGGTTTCATGCAGGCAGTTTGTATACTGCCAAAATAGGCTACAGTAATCATATTCACTCACTTTTTCTTTTTGAATAGATACGCCTTTAATTTCAACCTTGGAATCCTTATAAAAATGAGGCATATGTCCAGGTGGTAAATCAAATCCCACCAGATTAACTTCTTGATAACCCAGATAAACTGCCATCTGAATAGCATTGAGTGTCACAGTAGAAAAATTAGAGGTTATTTTATCCATTCGAAACTCAATATTATCACCAGCAACTCTATACAAAGGGTAAATTAGCTTAATATTTTCTATATTTTGATTATTTTTAAAGTATCGCCCATTTAAAAAAAAAATCGTATTTTTAAACCCTAATCGTATTAAATCATCCAAATTACTTGAATCTTTATAAAAATTAACGTCAGTAATTAGGTGATACTTAGGCTTTACCAAAATATTTTCTTTAGTTCTAAAAAAATGATTTACAGTGATTACATCTTCATTTTCCAATAATTTTAAATTGACAGCTTTTGCAGACAATCCGCCTAGCAGTATGTAACATTTCTTGCTGGCTTCTTTATTTTTAAATGACACATTTCGATTAATATTTTTTCGAACTCTCATATAATCGGGAAGGCTGTAAAATAAAAACAGTATATTAATTACCCTTATTACTCCCCACTCTATTTTTTTTAAAAATCGGTACATTAAAAATCACCAAAATTTACTGGTGTGCCGGACTTAATGTCTCTAGAAACTCGCTTTCCAAGCACCGCATTGAGGTGCTTTGGCTTCAGTCCATAGCCAGGCCGAATACTTTTGACATGCTCTGCAGCAATCACTTCACCTTCTTTAATGTCTTTAACAAAATACAATGAACGGCGGAATTTTACGTTAGCCTGTTCACTCGGTTTTCTACCATAATCAACCTGCCCAAGTGCTTCCCATGCTGTTTTAGCTCCTACGCATAATTCTGTCAACTCTTTCGATTCGAGCGAAAAAGAATCATCAGCTCCGCCACCATTACGGTCTAAGGTTACATGCTTTTCAATAATCGATGCACCCAATGCAATACTGGTGATTGCCGTTGTATTGTCAATTGTATGATCAGACAAACCTGTTACTAATCCAAATTTTTGTCGCATATCAGCCAATGTTCTTAAATTATAATCACTTGCAAGAGCGGGATAAGCGCTTACACAATGTAGTATTGCCAACTCTTTACATCCGCCTTCTCGAGCAGCTTCAATAGCTTCTTGAATCTCCTCGGAATCTGCCATACCTGTTGAGATAATCATAGGCTTTCCAGTTTGAGCTACATATTTTATCAAAGGAAGATCTACCGCCTCAAAAGAAGCAATCTTGTATGCTGGCGTGTTTAAGTCTTCTAATAGGTCAACAGCAGTATTATCAAATGGAGAACTGAATATCGTAATACCAACTTTTTTTGCATAATCAAATAAGGGTTGGTGCCATTCCCATGGCATAAATGCCTCCTTATACAGCTCGTACAAGCTTTGACCATTCCACAGTCCGCCTTCAATCATGAATTCAGGTGTGCGCATATCCATTGTAATTGTATCTGGCTTGTAAGTTTGCAGCTTAACTGCATCTGCACCTGCGGTTTTAGCCATATCAATAATTTTATATGCATTATCAATTTCACCATTGTGATTCGCTGACATCTCTGCAATCACATATGGTCTTTCATCTAATCCAATTTTTCTATTATTAATTTTCATTTTTTTCGATTAAGGATGCTATTTTTTCAATTGAATTGCATTCAATCACATCTTCATGACCAAAGCTTAGGTTTAATTCGGATTCAAGTGCCATAAATAAATTTATCTGCCCTAGAGAGTCCCATTTTTTAATATCTCCAATTTTTGTATCCATTGTTACCTCTTCACCAAAAAGTTCACTAGCTATATCTAATACTTTTTTTTTCATCATTATTCCACCCTCATTACAAATTTATTTTTATCTATTTCTTTAAAGCCATGTGTCTCATAAAGTTTTTTTGTCTGGCTATTTTTTTCAGTTTCAACATAAAACCCTACAATATCTTTATCAAAATAGAGCTTTGACAGTTTACTAAAAATAGAGCTTTCTACGCCTCTTTTTAAGATCCTACAACTTAATAAAAAACTATCAATTTCAACATGCTTATCTAAAATATTAACAATAACCAATCCCGTAACCCCTTCATTTGCATATTTGTCTTTGTAATTTACAGAAATTACATCATAAAAAGAAGATTCAACAAAACTTCGCATTTCTGCAATATTATACCTTTTGGTAGTTAAATTAAATTGATTGGTCTTTTGAGTCATTTGAGCATATCTTTCAATATGTTCTTTGTTATTAATTTGAAACTCAATCTCTATGTTTAGTGTTTTTAAAAAATCTTTATAAGAAGTTTTTTTTATCGCAAAATCTCTTTGTCTTTTTGCAAGGTATTGTTCCTCTTTGTTAAGATCTTCAGTTGTTAGGCTTATTTTTGAAAAGAAGTCTTCCACAACGCTTAAGAACCAGCTATTTATTGAATAAATATCTTTAGGGAACTCTGGAACAGTTATATTAGGAATCACTTCTTTAACATGTGATCTTTCCATGGGTGAGTCATCAATAAACACCAGAGATTCATAGCCTAAATTTAGCTCTTTTGCAATCTCTTCAATATTGGAAGCTTTATCATTCCAGTTAATTTTTTTTATTATAAAATCGTCTTCTGTCAAGATTGAGTTTATATGCTCCAATCCCTTTATACCGTCATTGTAATTATTTTTCGAACAAGCTACCAACAAGACCCCCAGACCTTTCAACTGCTTTATTTTCTTTTGAAAATCAAGGTATATTTTACCGACACCATCATTTGATAATTTAATCTCTTCTTCACCGATAACACCACCCCACAAGGTATTATCCATATCCAATACTAAAACTTTTTTTGAACCGTATTTGTAAGCATTGAGCAAATTACTTAACTCTCTAGAAATGCTTTCAAAGCCACTCTTAGAGAATTTTATTCTTGCCATATACCAATACTTTTCATCAATAAAATTACTTTTTCTAAGTAATTTTGAAAAATCAAAAAGCAGGACATTTTGATTTTTATCGGCGAAGTTTACAAGGTTTAAATTTGCATTTAATTCCTGCTTTAGCCTGATATTTAAAAATGTATCAATATAATTAGATGAAGAGGCCAAGGTATTCATGATGACAGTTTTTCCTGTATTTTCAATAAATACATCTACTGCACTGAGCACATCGTTAACATCTTCATTTAACTCATCAAAATCAAGAAATAAAAAAATAATTTCAGCTTCACTTTTGTGTAATTGAGAGTTTTTGTCTATTAGATCTATCATGTAGTTTCCAAAATCACAACTGCCAAGAAGTTGATGGTCTTTTAAATAAAACTTAATACTATCCATATTAATATTACTAACTAGCTCTATCTTCATATTATGATTCTTTCTCTAACAGTTCAACAATTCCAATTGGCGTCATAAGGAATGCAACCCTTCTATTATTAAAAAGAACTGCCTCAGCGGGCTTGGAAATAATTATCGACTTTTCAAATGTTTGGATACTTTCTTCTAGATTTTCAACCTCATAACACACGTGATAGTAAGTTATATTTTTTTCAATAAATTTTTCCACTACGTTGCCAGAAACTAATTCAATGCGAACGTCTATTGTTTCTATCATTTGCAAATAGGCATCTTGATTATTGTCATACACTTTATCAGAAACAGTAATTACATTAAATTGACTACATATCCAATCTAGTGTCTTATCGATATTTTGAGTGGCAATTCCTATATGATGAAATTTCACTTCATTGCTCCTTAACCAGGGACATTTTTAAAAAATTTTTCTCGCCAATTGAAATCACCTCCTCCTCTTTAAATCCAAAGAATTTATGAATTCCAATAACAGAATTTTCAACATTATTAATGCACAGTAGCTTGTTCATATTTAACTGCTCAAAAGCAATATCGATAATTATTTTTTCAATTTTTAGAGCCTCTGCCTTGAACTGCTTATCACCTAAAAAATACCCCCAATAGGCTTCTTTTTTTACGTAATCAATATCGTGATAATCTATACTCATAAAAGGAACCCCATCTTTAAAAACCAGATAGTAAATGGTTGATTTGTCATCATTTAACGACTTTATCCAACTCCTATGCTCTTCTAATTCAATAACCTTATCATTAACCATCCACTCTTTATTTTGATTTCTAAATCTTAATGCAACTACTTGCTCATTGTCATTCAATAAAGTGTAATTTAATAATTTATACCCATTACATTCTAGTGTTTTAGGTACACTAAATAACTTATCTTTCATTGTATATATCCTATTACTCTACTAACACCAGCGCCATCACACACCTTGCTTGATTCCTCTGACATCAATTGCCAATTACAAATATTATTAGTTAAAGTTTGTAGATCTTTGTTAAAATATTTTACAGTTTTAACTGCCCCAAGTTTTTCTAGATTGTTTGCCACTTCTTTTTGATTGTCTGCTGTAACAAACAATAAAGTTGGCAACGCCAAACTGCAGCGCTCCCAAGAAGTGGAGCCTCCGGCACCTATAGATAAATCAGCATTTAACATTAACTCTGCCATATTGCTTGAATCAATGAAAATAGTTATATTTTTTTTATTTTTAATGTAGTTTTTCAGAATTTGATTATTAGGAGATTTTTTTCCCAAAACTACAACTATATTAAAACAACTATCTATTTTTTGTAAAATTTCAAAAGTAATATTTTTAACATCACTACCACCCATGCTAATTAATATATTATTAATTTCTTTAGTGTTTTTTCTTTTTATTAAAGCCTTTTCTCTTAGGTTTGAAAATTCAGGCCTTAATAAAGCATATTTAACACCCTGCAATAATTCACAATTATCTGAAACTTTGTCATTGTAATCTTCTTTTTTAGTGCCCAGATTTTGATTTAGTAATATATCACAATCAAACTGTCTGTCCGCTATATCATCAATAACCATTATTTTATCTACAATAGATCTTAATCTTCGATGCCAATTAACATCCAACGCATAATGATCAACAATTAGCCAGTTAATATTCATACCTTTAAGTACTTCAATGCAATCATTAGCATCTTGCTGTTGAGTTGCCCCTAGCCAATGAGAATGCGCTAGTTTTCTGACCTTCTCATAGTCTTCAAATAATTCTAATCCATAAACATTAAATCCACATGATTGAATCTTATCTATTAAATTACCGTCATGCTTTCTACAAATAAACTTGACACAAGCACCATTTTCTTTTAGTGTTTGAGCCAAGGTTAGGCAACGCATCACATGGCCTATACCCATTTCTAAAGAAGCATCAACACGAAATACAACTCTCAATCTAATTCTCTATTTCTCTTTAGCGTCTGAAACATTAATTCTGCACGCTTCCAGTCCTCGGGAGTATCAATATCCTGGGCCCGCCAACTCGGAATTTTAATTGGAAAAGCATACTCACCAAACACGGGAAGACCTGAAGACCACACGTCTAAAGTACCCATATAAAACATTCCAGCATCATGGAAAATATTAGGAAAATCCTGTGAGCGTGTTTCAAAGCATTCTGGAAATAGCATTTTTATACCACCATTAGTATTTTTCTCAAATGAGCGGAAAACAGGTGATGAATACTCACAAACAGAAAAAACATACTGCCAATCTTCAGAAGTGATAATGCGATGTGCCTCTACTAAATCAGATGACTGAACAAAGGGTGCAGTAGGATATAAGCAACAAATAACATCAGGCGTTAGACCTGCTTGTATCATCCATTGAGATGCATGAGACATAACATTTACAGTCGTTGCATAATCATCAGATAGCTCTTTAGGCCTGAGGAAAGGCACCTCAGCTCCCATCGATTTTGCTATATGTGCTATCTCATCATCGTCAGTAGATACCAGTATTTTACTAAAGATGTTAGCTTTCTGAGCTGCCTCGATTGACCAGGCTATCATTGGCTTACCGTGAAACTCTTTTATATTTTTCCTTGGTATACGCTTACTACCACCTCGAGCAGGTATTACGCAAATGGTCATAGCTCGAGCGATTTTATTAAACAATTAACTACAAAATCTTGCTCATCAAACGAAAGAGATTGATGTAAAGGTATACTTATAGCCTCAGTATAATATTTTTCTGCCTCAGGATATTCACCCTTTGAAAACCCTATATCCTTATAAAAAGGCTGAAGGTGGATAGGTATATAGTGAAGATTAACCATAATATTATTAGCCCGTAACGACTCAAAAACCTTCCGATGAGTAGGTCCGATGCTTTCTAAATTTAATCGAATCACATACAAGTGAAATGAGCTGTAACAATCACTAAGCTGAAAAGGGAGCTTCAACGGAAGATCTTTCAATAAATTATTATACCTCTCAGCTAACTCATGCCGCCGATTTACATATTTGACAAGCCTAGTGATTTGACTTACCCCTAAAGCCGCCTGAATATCTGTCATTCTGTAATTATATCCCAAAGCCACCTGCTGATAATACCAAGGGCCTTCCGCCTCTTTTGTCATTAAATCCGAATCTCTTGTTATCCCGTGACTGCGAAATAACTCTAGCTTTTTAGCTATTTTCTCTGAGTTGGTTAATGCCATGCCACCTTCGCCTGTAGTTATAATTTTAACAGGATGAAAACTAAAAACAGTAATGTCACTATATTTACACCCACCTATCACCCTATCTTTATACTTTCCACCAATAGCATGAGAGGCGTCCTCAATAATACTAAAACCGTAAAATCGACTTAGTTCATAAATCGCCTTCATGTCACAAGACTGCCCAGAAAAATGTACAGGAACTACAACTTTAGGCAGCTTACCTTGATATTTTGCTTTAATAAGCTTTTTTTCAAGAGATATCGGGCACATATTATAAGTATCAGGATCAATGTCCACAAAGCTTACACTGGCTCCACAATATAACGCACAATTTGCTGATGCAACAAAACTGTTAGGAGAGGTCCACAACCAATCATCAGGCCCAAGTTCCAGCGCAAGACACGAAATGTGAAGTGCAGATGTTGCGCTATTCACTGCAAATGCTTTTTTTGCACCAGTAAAGTCCTCTACACTTTTCTCAAACTCCTCTATTTTTGGACCTTGAGTTAGATTGACTGACATTAAGACTTCAACAACGGCATTGATATCGTCTTTAGTAATTTCTTGCTGGCCGTAGCGAATCATATCTTTTCTCATAAAATTATCTTATTAATTAAATTATTATTCCTTCTCAATATTGAATAATACATGTAAGTCTTTAGTTATTGATTTTAACACCTAATTACTTTTAAATATTTTAGACCAGTCACTTATAACCTGCAATCGAAATGTAAAGACCATCAGTAAATATACAAGTAAGAAGATGGATGTCACAAGTATGATTTGAAAGAATTTGTTAGCCATCTCAAAGTTGATTGCAGAAAATGAAAAATATAAAAATATATTTATAGCCAATATAGGAACAATGTCACTTGCCTGCTCTTTAAAAGAATATTTAATATATTTTCTATTGGGGATCGTATTGAAAATAATCAATAATATGACAACCAAAAGCTGTCCATAAATAATTGCTTCAATGCCATCATTCAGAGTTAAAGCCAAAACAACAAATGCAATGGATTTGTTAAAAATTGAATATTTTAACGTTACAAAACTATGGCCTAATGAATTGATGTAAGCTGAGCTAGTCATATATATGTGATGCAGACCCAGAATAACAGAAAATAATTTCAAATAAATAACACTGGGTAACCATTTATCGGTCAGAAGAATATGCACAATCTCATCAGCCAATAAAAGCGTAAGACACACTGTTGGAAATATTAAAACGTTTAAAGTTCTGATTGATTTTCTCAACATTACCTTTCCCCTGATCAGATCTTTTTGCAATTTTGAAAATACAGGGAAAAATACTGAAGCTGCCGTTGCGTTAATAGTGCTAGAAATAAAGCCGGGGATTTGTCTACCCACATTGTAATATCCAAGAAGACTACTGTTATAAAATTTACCTATTAAGATGACTATTGATGATCTATATATTTCATCCAACAAACTTATGAAAAATAAGTTACCCGAATAAAATGCTGATTTTTTAGCAATCTTAAAACTAAAAAACAACCTTGGGAACGGCGGGTAATAGTACGAGTAAAATAATATACTTAATAAACGGGCAATACCTACATTAGCAATTAATGCATAAATACCAAAGTCAGAGTATGCTAAAAAGACACTAATAACACCAGAGATAACTGATGGAATCGTAGAGCAATAAAAGATTTTTTCAAATTCGAGATTCTTTGATAATTCGCTTATCTGCATGGTGCTTACTACAGTAAATAATATTGTAACTCCATATATCCGCAATAAACTAACGAACTCATCACTAACATCTAAAAATTCACCCAAATATGGTGCCAACAAATAAATAAACAAATAAATCACCGCACTTAGCGCGAGAGCAAGATAAAATAATGTAGAAAACCTTTCTACACTAGGGCTTTGACTTTGGATATTTGCACTTCCTAGGCCAGCGGTTGCGAACAGATTAGATATATTAATAAAGACGGCTAATAAAGCCATAACACCAAACTCAGCAGGCTGTAAAATTCTAGCCAAAATAAAATAGATAAATAATTGGGATAGATTGCTGACAATCCTACAAGCAAAACTCCAAGACAAGCCTTTGAATACCAGAGTAGAAAGCTTTATATTGACCACAATTATATTTGACTCAATGGACTATTGAATTAGAATTTTCTAACTTGTTTTTTACATGAAAAAATAATTTATCTACATTTTCTAGTAAACTCTTTATAACAGCTTTGCATATTAATCTAGGGGGCATATTGCATATATAAAGGCTCATAATATTTTTGACTTATTATATAACTCTCTAATCAATCGCGCTTGGTTTATATTCTGGCTATACTCGAAATCGAGGCCACTACCTGTATTGACTAACTCACCAAAATGATCAAGCATGTTAAGAAAATGATTATCTTCTGGCAAATTAATGACATCAATACCATCTCTAGTTTCTATCATAACTTCTGGTTGGACACTCGGTCCAGCAGTAAAGATCCTGCTTGCTGTTAACTTCCCTTTGCTTCCCCATATTTCCAATGAGTTTTGATAAAAGTGATCAAAGCCGAAGGCTATTTGAGACGTCAAATATCCATTTTTTTGTTTAATAGAAGCGCTGCCCCAAATATCAACCTCCTTATTATGAGGTGTTGTTAAGCTTGCACTATCAACATAAATTTCATCTCCAAGAAAAACCTGAGATACTTTAACGGTGTAAGCACCCGCATCAAGCAAAGCTCCGCCGCCAATAACCTTCTGGTAGCGAATATTATCTTTGTCTTTAAAAGGAGGAAAGCCAAAACTAGATCGCAACAACCTCATCTCACCGAGACGTCCTTCATCAACTTGATTCTGAATAAAACTAAGTTGCTTATGGAACCTGAATTGAAAGTTCTCTACCAACGCTAACCTATTGTCTCTCGCCAATTGATTTAATTCTGTTACTTGCTCTAAATTACAAGCTAGAGACTTTTCTACCAGAACATGTAATTTTTTATTGAGAGCTTTTTTTATCCATTCGTAATGCATGCCATTTGGTAAAGGTATATAAATGGCATCAAGATTTGATTCAAGCAAAGAGTCGTAACTATAATAAGCTTTGGTATTAAAGGTATTCGAAAAAGAATCAGCTTTATCTTCTGATCTACTTGCAATACCAACCAACTCAAAAAGATCACTGTGTTTAATTGCTGGCAACACAAAACGTTCGGCTATATTAGCACAACCTAAGACCCCAATTTTAATTACCTTAAACATGAGCCAGAATCCCTCTTATATGTGGATTAATCCAAGCATCCTCTTTCATTAGTTGCTTTATTTGATAGAGACTTAACCAAATAAAGTTATCATTTGGAATATCAATTTCATAATTTTCAGGGACCTCTATCATGATCCCCCTGTTCCTTTTAAGGTGCAACCGCCCTCCATCTTCCGCCAACCAGCTATCAAAAAGAACCTTTATAGCCTCATTCGAGTCTTTATTTATGAATAGATCCGAAAACCTCGGTTTTCTTCCACCATGTGACTGCTTTAGATTTGCAAAAGTCGCTTGCAAGGCAGGGCTAATCTGAACTTTACCATAATTTCCAGGCTCCTCTTTTGCTTCACATAAATAATGCGGAATTCCAAAAAATCTCTTTCTAATCAAACCCAGCAATCCGCCATCATATCCAACTTGCTCAACTATTGGTTGATCCCAACCCCCCTCTCTTTCTCTTGTATCCGAAGACACTCGAATGCCATGTATTACAAAGAAGTCCCTTGATTTATGGTAAACGTCCCCTGTCTTATCATCAATAAGCCAGCCCTTCACATCCTTTAACGCTATGTTTTCCACAACCATGCTAGAATTTTCTTTTTTTGACAGGAACCAAGATTTAACCTCTGATATAGCATGGAACATTGACCAATCAGAGAGCGCTTCAAATGCACACTCTACTGTGTGTGGATAAATCTGATCATGATTGTAACGCTTTACAAATGCCGTAAATTCCTGCAATTCAGCTTCATATTTTTCTTTTTTACACATATGATTTTTTTATCTCTCAGACTTACAGATATCTTTTAAATATTGGCCGTAGCTATTTTTAGACAATGCTTTAGCAGCTTTCATTACTTGCTCATTACTTAACCAGCCATTATTCCAGGCGATCTCTTCTAAACAGGCAATTTTATAACCTTGCCGCTTCTCAATGGTTTCTACAAACATCGCGGCATCTAAAAGGCTTTCATGTGTGCCAGTATCTAACCAGGCAAAGCCTCGCCCTAGTAACTCAACATTTAAATCACCACGCTCCATATACATTTGATTAAGCGTTGTAATTTCTAGTTCACCACGGTGCGACGGCTTAACTTTTTTGGCCATTTCTATTACATCGTTGTCATAGAAATATAATCCTGTAACCGCAAAGTTAGATTTGGAGTTTTTTGGCTTTTCTTCTAAGCTAATGGCCTTTTGATTTTCATCAAATGCGACCACGCCAAAACGCTCTGGATCTTTGACTTGATAGCCAAACACAGACGCACCACTCTTTCTACTAGTAGCACGCTTCAGAATAGGGCTAAAACCCTGACCCCAAAAGATATTATCACCCAAGACCAAACAAACGCTGTCATCGCCAATAAATTCTTCACCAATAATAAAGGCTTGAGCTAAACCCTCTGGACTCGGCTGTTCAGCATAAGACAGACTAATACCAAACTCTTCACCATCTCCAAGCATTCGGATAAATCCTGACTGGTCTTCTGGTGTAGTGATAATCAATATATCTTGAATACCCGCTAGCATCAATACCGACAGTGGATAGTAAATCATCGGCTTATCATAAACAGGCAATAATTGTTTTGAGACGCCTTTCGTAATAGGGTACAAACGTGTACCTGAACCACCTGCTAATATTATTCCCTTCATTACTTAATCACTCCTAATCTCTCACCCTGATAACTACCATCCTTAACCCGATCACACCAAATATTATTCTCTAAATACCACCGCACTGTTTTACGAATACCTGTTGCAAAAGTTTCATCTGGTGTCCAGGCCAATTCTTGATCGATCTTGGTAGCATCAATAGCGTACCTTACATCATGACCGGCTCTATCGCCCACATAGGTAATAAGCTGTTCATACTTATCAACTCCATCAAGTTTACTTGGTACTAGCTCATCCAGGATGCTACAAACAGTTCTAACGACTTCAATATTCTGCAATTCATTGTGCCCACCAATATTGTAGGTTTCACTAATCCCTCCAGTGAGAGCTACATGTAACAGTGCTCTTGCATGGTCATTGACATACAGCCAATCTCGTATTTGTTTGCCATCTCCATATATTGGCAAGTCTTTGCCTTCTAATGCGTTAAGGATAATGAGTGGAATAAGCTTCTCAGGAAACTGATAAGGCCCATAATTATTCGAACAGTTCGTTATTAGTGTTGGAAGTTTAAAAGTACGTTGCCATGCACGTACTAAATGATCAGAGCTTGCTTTTGCTGCAGAATAAGGTGAGCTTGGTGCATAGGGCGTCTCTTCAGTAAAAAGATCGCCTGTATCTTCAAGATCACCATAGACTTCATCAGTAGATACGTGATGAAATCTAAAACTATCTTTTTTATCATCATCTAATCCAAACCAATAATTCCTAGCTTCTTCTAGCAATACATATGTGCCAACAATATTGGTTTGAATAAATTCACCAGGACCATCAATAGATCTATCCACATGTGACTCAGCAGCCAAATGCATTACAATGTCAGGCTGATGCTCATTAAAAACACGTTTAATCTCGATAGCATTGCAGATATCTACTTGTTCAAAAGCGTATCTTGTATCATTTTCAATAGACTCCAAGGATTCTAAATTACCTGCATAAGTCAATTTATCAACGTTGACCACACTATGGTTAGTATTATCAATAATATGACGAATGACTGCAGAGCCGATAAAACCTGCGCCACCAGTGATAAGTAGTTTTTTATTCATAATTGTATTCTCATATCGCTTAGCAAAACTCTCTTCATTCCTTGCTTAATAATTATATTCGGGTTGTAGCCGGCACCTACCATGATAATCTTCATATATTTTTCTTTAATGTACGAATATAACGCTGCAAAGCATCGTCCCAATCACCCATGCAGTCAATACCAAGCAATCCTAGTTTGTAATTTAACGCCGATTCATTATTGGATACCGGGGCTCTCCGTTTAAACACCCCCTCTGGGGCTATTTCCACTCTACAATCTAATGCAAATAATTCAACTATTTTTTTTACGTAATCATATCTCGAAACGCAATCGGCATGATTTACACAGTTATATGTGCCACATTGATTAGCGTTAATTAATATTTTAATTTGCCCAACTAAATCTAACGCATAAGTTGGGTTACCAATTTGTGAGTCATCAGAGTGAATTAAATCGTTATTTTTAGCCTCCATATATCTTTGGTATACAAAGTTCTTTTTATTTAACGCGCTGCCGCCAAAAATCCAACCAGTTCGTAGGATTAAATGTTTATTAAGATGATTTCGGACAACTTTCTCAGCCTCATATTTAGAACTATGATGAATTGTAGATGGTTCTACCTTGTCAAACTCAGTATATCGCTCTGTTTTGTATGATCCGTAAATACCTGTACTTGATATAAATATAAATAAAATATCCCTACCTATACAACAATTAACTAAATTTTGAGTCCCAATAGTGTTTACTTCAAACGCCTTGTCAATCTCAGTCTCACAGGCTTCTACATCCGTAAATGCAGCAGCATGTATTATAATATCAGGCTTTTCCTTTTCTAATATTTGACTAACATGCTGTATTTTAGTTACATCTAATTCTTGGCTTGAATAGCCAATAGAGTTCGGAATTCCATTGACTAAGTGACTACCTAAAAGGCCTCCAGAACCAGTAACTAGTACTTTCTTACCATTCATAGTCAATATCCTCTAAATCAACATTAACTGATTCAGTTGGATTGTGCTCTACACTTGCAACATTTAACAAAATGTTAGTATCTCCAAGCCCTCTAAATGACACCCACAAACCTGGTTTTATCGTAAGCCTTTGATAATTTTTCTGAGAAAGCTGTACGCTATAAAACTCTTCTAAATCTTTGTTATAAATAACAAACTTTACCTCCCCCACGGGAACAATAAGGTTTAATACCATCTCAGTATGCTTTTTCCAGCCTTTAGTGCTCCCTTGATTAACAGTTGCGAAGTATGCCTCACCAAAACCACTGAAATCTTTATCACTTTTCTTCATGGCGTGATAAATATCACCCAGAGGATGTTTAATCTGTTTAAGTGGTGTTAGCGTTACTCCGTCCATTGAAGTTTTTTGTCTTGGGCCAAGATTTCATATTCAGCTATCTGCTGTATTGTTTTATCGTACATATTTATTTTTTTTCTATAAAAATCATAATACCATTCACTTGTAAATTTTATGTTATCAGAATATGCTAAATTTGACTGCCAGTTCAAATAGAAGAGTGCCTTGTCACAATTAAGTTTTAATAGTCCAGCTTCATGGAATGGTATATGGTCTGTTACTTTGTAGGCATCATTAATATTTTCAAAATTCCAATACTGAGACAAATCAATTAACAGATCTTCAACGGTATGATTCTGCTCTGCTCTTGGGCCAAAGTTAAAGCCTTCTCCATTCAATTTATCCTTATTGTAAAGCCTTTGTCCAAGATTTAAATAACCACTCAAAGGTTCTAACACATGTTGCCATGGTCTTGTTGCGTTTGGACTTCTAATTTCTACTGCTTTCTTTTCGCTCCAGGACTGCATACAATCAACCACTATCCTGTCTTTTGCCCAATCTCCGCCCCCTATTACATTTCCGGCCCTACCAATACCAATCTTTACATTACTCTCGTGCTTATTGAAGAATGAATAAAAATAAGACTTTATGATTAATTCAGCCGCTCCTTTTGAGCCACTATAGACATCCTTTCCACCCATTTTGTCATCTTCTTTATATCCCCAGACTTGTTCTATATTATCGTACGCCTTGTCGCTTGTTATAAAAATAGCTACACATTTATGATTTGATTCTTTCAATGCTTCTAGTAAATTTGCGGTCCCCATAACGTTTGAAGAAATAGTTTCTATTGGGTCATCATAGGATATGGATACAATTGGTTGCGCTGCTAAATGAAATAAAAAATCCGGTTTTTCAGTTGCGATAATCTCAGTTATCTTAGGTAAGTCTCTTATATCTTGTTGATAATGTCCAATCTTTTCCTTCAACTTCAACTCTTTAAACATTGATGGGTTTGTTGGTATATCCTTCGAAATTCCAACCACATTAGCTCCAAGTTTTAGAAGCCATGATACAAGCCAACTGCCTTTAAAACCCGTATGTCCAGTAACTAAAACTTTTTTGTCTTTATAAACATTATGAAACATAACTAATCCCAAACCTTCCATGGCGCCTGGTCATCCGTCCATAGCTCTTCCAACTTATGTTTATCTCTTAGTGTGTCCATGGGCATCCAAAAATCATCGTGTTTATATGTATAAATTTCACCATCTTTTGCTAAGTTTTGTAATGGCGCTTGTTCAAATACAGTGCTATCACCTTCGGTAATATAGTCAAACACCTTTGGCTCGCAAACAAAATAACCAGCATTTATCCAACTACCATCGCCTTTTGGCTTTTCCTTGAACTCCTTTACTTGGTTATCTTTATCTATATCTAGTGCGCCAAACCTTCCGTCAGGCTGTGCCGATGTCATTGTTATTGATTTTCCATGAGATTTATGGAATTCTACCAAATTTTTGATATCAATATTTGCAACCCCATCGCCATAAGTAAGCATAAAAGGCTCATCTCCAATAAACTCTTGTGCTCTCTTAATCCTTCCTCCTGTCATACTATGAAGCCCTGTATCCAAAAGAGTAACCCTCCAAGGTTCAGAAGAAGAATTATGCACCTCTATTTTATTACTCATCAAATCAATGGTTACATCACTCTGATGTAAAAAATAATTCGAAAAATACTCCTTAATAAAATACCCTTTGTATCCGAGCAAAATTACAAATTCATTAAATCCGTATTCAGAGTAAGTTTTCATAATATGCCACAAGATTGGTTTTCCTCCAACCTCCACCATTGGTTTTGGTCTTATATCAGTCTCTTCAGACAGACGAGTGCCAAAGCCGCCGGCTAACAATACTACCTTCATAATAAATTCCTATCCATATTCTTTACCTCTTGTTTTAAACTTTCAATTTCTTGTTTTAGTGTGTCGTATTCTTGAGTTTTGATTCTTATAAAATCCAAAGTCAGCTTTGTTTTTTCTTCTATCCCTTTTGGGGTTAGTAAGTATGAATATTGGATTTTACTGTTACTATTTCTAAAATTACTAACCTTGATAAAACCTTTTTCAATAAGGCTTTTTAAGCAATAGTTAATCTTACCAAGGCTCACACCTAAGTCATTAGATAATTGCCTTTGAGTAGGATGTGAGTCTCGCTCTAAAGATTTTAAAATTTGAAATTTATTCTGTTTTTTAGACACTCTGCCATTTTGCTGAATATAGTAAATTTATATAAAGC
>Ga0181555_1000623_pt1 | contig 34112 bp, 60 predicted proteins | sample 011ome_15_FD_145601 | JGI IMG/M metagenome (GOLD analysis project Ga0181555, IMG submission 145601) | Coastal salt marsh microbial communities from the Groves Creek Marsh, Skidaway Island, Georgia - 011504AT metaG (spades assembly) | ecosystem: Environmental > Aquatic > Marine > Intertidal zone...
ATCGATCATTAATTCAAATGGATTTAAATGGATTTAAATACTAAAAGCATACTGAATAATTTATTTTAAAAATGCTCTAGTAGAAGGGGGTAAGCTGGTGGAGAGAGAGGGATTCGAACCCACGGAATACCCTCTACAACCACTATTGCTACAACACCATTATAAATTATGTGGCATATATGTGGCAATTGTGGCAAAAAAAATGGTGGAAAGAATGGGATTTGAACCCATGAATCGTTTAACCGATTACACGCTTTCCAAGCGTGCGCATTCAGCCGCTCTGCCATCTTTCCAAAAGAAAAGAATTATACATGACTATTTTGACTGGTTCTTCACTCATGGCCTACAACCCTTTTAAGTTCACGGGTGCAACTTTAAATAGTTCTTGATTGTGGTTAATATGAGATGTATAATGCGCAAAATAACTACAACGATAAAAAAGAGAGAGGATAAAATGGAAAACTTGCAACAATGGGCTAATGATAACGACGTAATAGACGTGCAGTTTTACCCTAAGAATATTTCAGCAACTTCTGCATCTGAACTTATATCTGATGCTGATAAAGCGATAAAAGCATATCAGAATGGCGAGTGTCAAGAATATGTCGACCCTATAGACAGAAATTAATATGCCTAACGGTGAAAATTTAGCAATTTCTTTAGCCCTCGATATGAGGGCTAAATTTTGTATAAGCCTTCCACATGGTGGTAATCAATACTTAGCTGTTAATACCACTAAATTAGTTAATTTTATCGCTCAAGACACTGGCACTGATTTGGAAATTAAAGTAGTTTCTGATCTGGGTGATTTGCGAGGGATGTTTGCACGTAAAAAGAATAATAAAGCTCTTATTATTCTCGGTGATAGTAGTGTCAATACAGAGTGTTGGGAAAGATTTACCCTGATAAAAGAGGCGTGCCATTTGTTTTTAGATACGGATGAAAGTTTTTTTAATACTGATATTAATAAGAAAGTTGACGGGTTGATTAGTCGTGAAATAGAAAACCATCATTATTCAACAGAGATTGAGGCTGTATTGGCGGCGGTCGAATTGCTGATACCTCGTGAGTTTTCAACTAAAATAGCAAGCATGTCTAATGTTGAAAAGAAAACATCATTCGAGATAGCTAGTTATTTTAAAGTTCCATTAATCTTTATGGAATATAGAATGGAAAGACTAGATATTGATATTATCAGGAAATAAAAAAATATAAATTTAATAAAAACCACCTAAATGGTGGTTTTTTACGTCTACAAAAGGGTTTTTAACAACTCAATTGCCACCAACTGCATTTAACGTCTGCTTTATCTTCTGCAATGCGTTTGATTATCGCCCTATTCTTTTTAGCCTCTATGTGTTCGCGCGCTTGTTGTTTGCCGTCAATATAGCCTTTAACGCCCAATCCTGCACCACATAAAACGCCACCAGTTGCTATGCAAGCGGAGGCTGTTCCCACGCCGTTAATAACGCCTTTAATGCCGTTGCCGTATTTATACAGTTGGTTATCGATTGTTTGCATGCACCCCGTTAAGGTGAGTATTAAAAACATGGTGAGTAGTTTTTTCATATTACTCCTCATGCCCTTTAAGCTCGTGTTTGAACTGCCACTCTTGGTATTTTCTTACAATCTCTTGCATTTGTATAATAGCGCCCTCTCTAACTCCCAATGTTTCTTTTATGGCGGTAATGTCTTTGCCAATAATATCACGGATATAGACAGTGTCTTTTTTAAGATTAGTAATATCAGTCTGCATACTCCCTATACTGGTAAACAGAAAGATGATACTTGCGGACAACAGCCCTGTTAATATTTTTGAAAAATCTACTTCCATTTTTAAATCTCCTTATTTGGTTGCTTGTTTAAAATAACGCACTTAATAAATGCGTTTGTATCAATGGCTTGCTTAACCGCCCATCTGCGCCATATTGGCACGTTTTTAGGACTGGTTGCCATTGATGAATACATGATGGCATTTGCTTGTTTCCACCCTGCTAAACGTTGCCAACGTTTAGTGATGCGTTGTTCTGCAAGTTTAATAAGTAGGTCATCATGAATGACAGCACTATACGGAACATCCTGCGGCGCGATAAAGCACCAAAAGGCACGCGGTATGGTGGCTAAATCAGTTATAAAACCTTTTTTGACCTCGTACTTTCTGCCCCAAAAACCAGTATAGACATAGGGTTCTAGTAGTTTCCAATTGCCGTTAGGCTGTAGCTCTAATTTCATAGCTCTGCCTTTTTCTTACGCCCAGCCTTAATAATTTCCTTAATATTCTCCTGCTGTGCATTAATAGCCGTTAGCGTTTCAACGGCATTAGGTAGGTTTCTACCTGTTACTTGCTTATAGCCAATCATGCGAATCGCTTTACCTAACTCGTTAATCTCATTAATAATGCAGTCCTGCTTATTATCAGCACCCATCATTTCAAAGATTTTGGCTTGAGTAGCTTGGTTGATTTCTGCCTTGACTTGTTGTGCTTTAGCCTCTGCTTCAATACTCTTTAACTCTTCATCAGACATTGCGCCCTCTGTTGTTTGCTCGGCAATACTAAGCAGATCATCAAGAGTTAAATCATAGATCAGAACTTCCTTCGTACCTTTTTTATGTATTGCTACAACGCTTTCAGGGTTTTGTTCAAATGCATCTTGTCTAGCTTTTTTAAATTTAGCAAAAGCATCTTCTTTAATAAGCTCACCGCCTTCAACTTTGTCAAATAAAGAATCTTTGTACTGCATGAGAGCATCTAAAGCATCCTTAGGAAGCAGCGACATAATAGACTTAGCCTCATTGTTGTGCAACACATCAATCAAACGCTTAACTTCGTCTAAATCAACCAGCTTGTTTTTATAAAATTTATTTTTTATTTTCATTATTACTCTCCTTTAACAGCCAACACCGCTCATTGTTCTAATACCTACTGGCACTCTATCACACGGTAGATTTGCATCCTTTTTAAAATTAAATGCATTAGTTACTCTGCCCGTATCCCAGCCTGCCATTGTTCCTGCATAAGCTAGATTAGTACAACCATTAAACATGTTGTTCATATCTTTTATACCGTCAGTTTCCCAAGTATTTAAGCCGTACCCGCTAAACGCTATACAACCGCTAAACATCGAAGAAAGGGACTTTGTGCTATTCCCTGCGTTCTGAGTTCCGTGTGCAAATGACCAGTATTCCAATGGGGTGTTAAATACTGTACATCCACTAAACATAGTAGATGCCGATCTTGCCGAGAACACTCTCCATTTTTCTAATCCATTGCCCCTAAATGAGGTGCAGTCTTTAAACATGTTATTTAACTCTTGTACTTGCTCAACTCTCCAAAGCGCTAAGTTTTGATTAAACGCTGTACAACCGTAGAACATAGAACTAAGGTCAGTAGCATTTGACATATCCCATGCACTTAGCGGTTGATTGAATGCTGTACATCCGTAGAACATACTGCTAAATAACCTAATATTGGAAACATCCCAGTTAGATATATCTATATTGAAAGAGGCATTACCCTGGAATAACGAACTTAGTGAAATCAAATTAGAGAGATTAGGTGAATCTGTCGCTGTAACACTGACAACCTTTGACATAAAATCTTTAAGAAGCACATCTGAAAAATCAGTCATACCGTATATTCCGCCCCATGAAGGGCTTTCTAAATACTTAATTGGGCCATACGCAGACACTGCAATATCGTAATTAGTCTTAAACGGGGTTGTGTTATTTGAAATTGTAATAGGATAAACGTTACCTAGTGAATCAACCGGATAATCGTGTGTAACTTCATTATTGATTATCTCGGAGAAGCTACTTGATGTCCCGTCTCCCCAATCAATAGTTATGTCTTGGTTTATAGTACCTAACGAATTAAAGGTTAGTATTAGAGGCTCTAATCCCTCAGCACTTGTCGTTTGAAGCGTATAGCCGTTCATCGCCGCTTGGCTAAAAAAGTCATCATACATCAACTGATCGCCTGCGCAGCAACATGAGCTTACCATCCAGCTTTCAATCGTATCTCCAGCACAAGCTTGGTCTGCACAGCATAGCGCCATGCCAACCCAGTGTTCATCCCAAGGAATAAGTGTTTCACCTACTTTATCTTTAACAGTTATTGAGAACTTGGTATGATTGCTGTCATTATTGCCACCACCCGACTCAGGCATATCCTGCCACTGCCCATCACCATCAGCAGTATTAACGATTATTTGTCCTGGTGTGCCACCGTTAGGTAAGCCTGAATCTCCAGTGTCACCTTTATCGCCTTTATCGCCTTTATCGCCTTTTAAGCCTTGATCTCCAGTGTCGCCTTTTAGCCCTTGAATTCCAACCCCAGCAACCAGAATAGAGTTTTGTTTATTGTCTATATTAATCTTCATTTTATAATCGCCTTTAATAAGTTAACATTGCCTCGTAAAATTGAATATTCCTTTACACCCTGCTTAATTTCAATTTGGTACTCGCCCGCGCTTTCTACTATATTTACTGATGCACTGGCAGGAATATCAATATTTAAAACATTTGGAGTTTGAATGGTAATATATGGCTCACAATCCAATATAAGGTCACCTTCTGCCGTTCTTATTTGCATGTCAACTACATAGCTGCTTAAATCATATTCTGTGTCGTCATCGTTTAACACTGTCAAACTTTTCTCAAATGTAGAGCCTTTTTCTATGACAATATCGTAATTACCTGATTGCATTTTTTCTCCTTAAATTAAATAATTGCCTGCTGAATTTTTATAATGAGTTTCGCAATACTCACGCCCAGCTATTTGTATAACTCCTGACTGATCACTATCAATTGACACTATTAGAAAACTCCTAACTCTGTCTAATAAATCTGAATTAATTTCAACAACATCACCAACTTCCAAATTAGCATTTTTAACTGTTGTTGCAAAAGTGATGCTAAGAGGTGTTTGCTTGATTCTGTTACCTGATAAATCTTGCGAATAACGCATTGTATTGAGTGCTATTTCAGCTAATTTTTCTGCCTGAGGCTGGTTAGTAACACCTTTGATATCTAAAGTCTTCTCTAACACCTGACCATCAATTTCTTGTAAATCGACATCTTCCTTAACTACTTGAGCAGAGAGCCAGTTATCATCTGGATTTACATACTTAACAATAATTTTATTAGCTATTTCACGATTATTTTTCATTGAAATGCTGACAGAATTAACAATAAAATCATCATCATTTAAAGACGATACTACGGGCTGGAATTTTGAGTCAATACCCATTTTCCATTTTCCATTCGAGTAGGTTATTTGACCTCTGCAAGTTGACAATACGTCTTGAATAATAGATTGAATATTGGCTTGTTGCACAAGCGCAATATTACAACTCCAAGAATTAGCATTGCAAATTGTCTTTGCTTTATAAAAAGATGAAATATCAATATCATTGTCTGAAATTGACAGTGCCCTTGTTAGCAAATCAAGTGTTATTTCTGCTGGATTGTGCGAATACCAGCGCAATTCAGAAATAGAGTTACTCTCAAGCCTTCTAATAGTCCTACCTGCTATTTCAAGTGTAATGTTAGCCAATTGCACGTTTTTATTATTCTCACCGTCAAACACCTGGTGTGCCAAAATGTACGAAACATCCTTGGGAATATTAATATCAGGGAATCCTAGATCAGACCCGTAATTATTAACATAATTACCTCCGTGTGTTTTTGTTGGCCATAGTAAGTTTCTAATTGATTGTGGCGTGTCAGATCCAGTACTTCCTGTTATAGCTTGAACAGAACCCATAATTGCCTCTGCACTTCCTGAAATAGGGGTGTGGCTCTTTGAAGCCCATACAGGCATGCCAGCCATCCAACCGTCATGAACCATACTTTTTTCATTAGAAAAAATATCTCTTAGCCCGTGAAAATTACTCTGAGAAAATACAATTACCGCCCAATAGTCCCTGTTATATCCTTTGGATGAACTATCAGGTGAAATTACATTACTAGTAGTTTGCCAAATAATGTTGCCAGCTAATTTGTTAGTGCCATAAACGATAGGAACTGGTGCTGTGTTGGTTTTTTGCGTTTGTAGCTTAACGCCTGCGTAATTATCAGCACCCGTCATATCTCCAATGTCTGCCGCCATAGCAGTGCCTAAAATAGATAAGCCAATAATGCCTGCAACAGTTCCGTATGTAATACTGCCAACAATCGCAGTTGTTGCAAGGGTTGAATATGCGGCAACACCAGTAAGACCATAGCTAAATGCAAGCAAAGCAACTCCGGCAATTTTCTTTACAGAACTACCCATTACCAACTCTCATAATTAAACACTCTTTATTTATTTTTTTATGCTCTATACGGCCTAAATCTTCGCTATACACCCAATAAGTAAACTGATTAATAGAGACACCAACTGATTTACGTGTTAGCACTATATCGTCCTTTTTTGCAACCTCTGTCTTTTTGCAAAAACTCTTAAAAAAGGCGATATGGTCTTTGCGAGATAAAAATTTCTTCTCACTTTTTACGAACAAATCCATATCTTTACGCGTATATCCATTCCACTCGTGAGGAATTTCATAACGAAGATTAAGATAGTTATAGGCAACAGTAAAACAATTATCCATCAGTCTTTTTGCCTCCCCCAATACACAGTGTCATTAATTGCATCAACAATAGATGTAAATTCATTTTGACTGTAAGTTCTTGTCGGATAGGGTTTAGCCCAATGGGTAAACTGAGTGCCAATAGATGCTTGCACTGCTTGTGCTGTTGCGCTAAAGGAGTCAATAACCCCTTTAAATAAGGTGTACACGTCTTTATCAAGAGTTGGCAATTCTAAGCGAGGATACGGACTTGATGAATTATCACTAACGCCAAATTCGTAAACGTCCTCTTGTAGGGTTTCGCTAGCAGGCTTGTACACAACTCTAGTAATTTCACACCTATTGTTTCTCCATTCGCTTAATAAGGCTTCATTCGCTAAATCGCCATTTATATTGTCAACTGACAAGCTAACTGAACTTGCCTGCATAGAGAAATCTTCGGTTAAAGTGTTAAATGAAATGCTTAACGGGGTGTATTCTTCATTCCCATCAAATACAAAAATATCATGATCTGTAAATCTTAATGTTTCTTTAAATGAGTTGTCAAAGTTGTGCATATCTAATTCAAATAAATGCAATATTGCAATGCTATTATCAGATCTGACATTGTTTGCTATGTCTCTCATTACAACACCTCGACAATATCGGCATTACACTGATATACATTTCCAATTTGCTTGGTAAATTTAAAACTATCTTGTTCGAATCTTGCATTAATCAGCGTTTCACTTCCATTAATACCCTGAACACCCTCAGCAACAATGCCAAAAGTTCCCATAATTCCTGCTTTTTTACGGTAGTATTTTTGAAGTTCTAAAAATCCACTTTCATCTATTGACCAGTGCAGTCGCCACTTCTTTTTTAGCCCGCCTTTTTCTTTAATATGCCTGACCGATTGATTAATACTGCTAAAAATAGAGTTTGAAAGATATTCATAATCAACTTGATAAGGGGTGACGTTTGCAATTAGATTGAAGAAAGAAAAATCACTTGAGGGCGAAGGGATGTAGTTTGATGATTGGCTAAATGCCTCCTGATAATTAGGATAGTCAAAAAATACAGAGCTTATTAATTTAATTGACCCTGAAAACGAATTAGGGGATGCAATGCCAAACTTGAATTCAACAAAAGCCCATGTGCTAGCTTCTAGCCCAATAGCACCACCTCTAATATCATGAGCATCGCTAGCATCAATTATTACAGTGTTTGCATGGTTTTGCTCATAAACACTTCTCAAACTAGAAAATTGCTCAAATGTTAACCCGCTATAAGACACTTGCATTTCAAGCGCTGTTATTGATGTTTTTACTATTTGTTGAGATTTGCCCGAATTAAACTCCAGAGAACCTCCTTTTTTTAACCACTCCTCAATCTCTACCTTTGAATGATTGCCTAGTAAAATATCAGTAATGTTATTCATACTGACATCCTTATGGCTTGTCTTACAGATCCGTTGCCTGTAAGAGAATTATTAACAATGCTTTCAATTGTATTTCTACTATTGATTAGTAAGTTTTGAAATGATTGTGCGTCATTGGTTTGAATATTAAAGGTAATATCTGCCTTAACTCCTTGACCTGATGAACCTAGCTGGTGATTTGGCACTACCGTACCTGCCTGATCTGGCACAAACAACTCCGGCCCTCTCTCACCAACAACTGATACCCGTCCCATAGGCGGTCTGCCACCATTTGCAAAGCCTAAAACTTTACTAATATCGTCCAAAATACCACTGCCGCCCGTTGGCATAAGACCAACAATGGCTTTTTGTACCTGAATACGCAATAGCCCCGCAATAATTGAGCGAGTCATAGCTTTAAATGACGTATCCACACCCATTAGCATGTTGACAATACCGTCTTCTAAGCCTTTCATGCTTTTATTAGTAATTGAGGCTATTGATGCTGTCCCCTTGCCAACAGAAGCTTTATATGTGTTAAACCCTTCTGTCATCTTATCCCAAGCGGTATTTTTAGCAACCTTATCTCCGCTACCATTATTATCACCTTTTAGAATATCAAACTCTTTGGTGGTTTTTTGAATAATTGGCAAGGTTGCCATAAGCGATTTTCTAAGCTGTGAACTGTCAAATCTTTCAATATTTGAAAAGTTATTTCCAGCCTCGGACAGCTCTTTATAAAGTTTGACAAGTTGCTCATTAGCAACACCTAGCGAATGCTCATCACCAACGCCTAGCAAATCTAACAACCCTGTGCCGCCCTTTAAGCTTGATTTAAGCATTCCAATTTGACTTTCTAAATCAAAAATATCTTTTTTGATTACATCGATAGGTCTACTACCCATGCCAGGCAACTGCTCTATTTTTCGACCAAAATCTAGCACAGCATTACCCATTGTTTCAAATGCTTCAAGAATACCAACCGCACTTACAATAATACCTTCTGCCATATCGCGTGCAATAGCTCCAATACCACCAGATTCGGTAACTTTCATCTCTACCCACGCCCTAATTGAATCAGTAATTGTCTGAATAGCTGGGGCGAGTTTAGCTACAGCCTGAGTAAAAGAAGATGTCATAAACGAGCTTAAGCGAGTCATTGCGTCATTAGCCTGCTCTACACCTTTGGCAGTATCTTCGCTCATAACTAAACCAAGTTTATCAGCTTCAAGCATTGCTTCACGCATAGCCTTTGACCCACCCTCAAGAACGTTAATCATTTTTCCGCCACGCGCGCCAAAAAGTTTATAAGCTAAATCAGCTTTTTCAGTACGATTAGTAAGCCCAACAGTTACGTCAGAAACATCGGCCAATACATCCACAACCCTTCTCAAAGAGCCGTCTGAATTTTCCACGCTAATACCGTACTTTTCAAATACATCTTTAGCCAGTCCCACGCCTTTTGACATGTCCGCCATGTTAACGGACAATTTTTGTACAGCTTTATCAAGCTGTGTTGACTCTAAGCCACCAAGAGAGGCTGCATGTCTTAATCTTTGCAAGTTTTCAACCGAAACACCAATAGCGCGACTCATTTTTGCCATTTCATCGGTAGCATCAAGTGATTTTTTAACGAAATATCCAATACCAGCAATACCAGCTGCGGCAACAAAGCCTGTTCTCATTGAAAAAACAGCAGATGTAGTACTTTTTAGAGAGCGACCAATAGCTCTAAAAGCCCTCTTGGTCTTATCCTCTAATTTAATTGTATATTTGCCTTGCGCTGTGCTAGCCATTATTCAATCCTTTAAGCTCAAGATACCCCGTCCAAATCACCAATTCTGATGTACTTAACTCCATAATCTCATCTAAAGACTTGTGAAGATGCTCTGCCAACTGACAATAAAAGTACAAGTCATTGTCGGACGCTAAGGCTTTTTTGCCTCATCTACTGTTAAATCTTCCTCTGAAATCTGCTCAACCACTCTTGAAACTACGGACATATCATATTCACGCATGATTTCGCTCAGTTCTGCTGGCTTCCAAATTTGACTGCCATTCTTGTCCAAAGCACGAACAATTAAAGACATGCAAACAGATTCGATCACTTTATCGTCTTGATAAAACTTAATGATTTGCGCTTGTTGTTTACCGTTGATAGTGCTTTTATAAAACACCTCTTCGCCCCATTCTGGGACATATACTGACAAAAGATCAGCCGATAATTTATGCGAGTAATGGCTTTTTGCGTTATCCTTGATACTCATAACTTACACCGTATCCGTTGCTAAAACGCCAGTACCTTGAAAACTAAATGAAACTCTAGTAATTTCGTTTTCAGTAACAGAAGAGTTAATGCTGGTAACAATACATTCGCCATGACGATATGTATCTCCACTCTGATTACCTTCAAAATAGAACTTAACGCCGACTTTTGCGCCAATGGTTAGTGCGCCTTGTGCCGTGTCGGTTTCATCTAGTGCTGCCTCACATGATCCAGTCCAAGATGTAGTACCTGCACGGTATCTCTCAGCCGTATCATTTAGGTTCGACTCGTTAATAACTGACGCACTCTCATCAAATGAGAACGATTTAAGCTCGCCAATAGCATTGTTACCAATATATAAAAGCCCTTCGCTTCCGATATGTGTTGCCATTTTTACTTCTCCTTTTTTTGATTTAATTTGTTTGTTGGTTTTTTAAGAGACCAACCACGCTGAATTGCGTTTTCTATTTGTGAATCATGAACCTCTATTGGGTCAGATCCTTTTTTATACATCCTTGCCATACACCCTCCTAATCAATTAAAGTTGACACATCTTTTTTATAAACTCGGTATAAGGCCATAAACTTCATACGCATTAGTCCGACAGGTTGCTCTCCATCGTCTGACAATTCAATTTCAACACCGTCATAATCCATTGATTTACATTTGCCATTTAAGTTGTTATTATTTGCAAATAATGCACTCTCTACTTCAACACCTATTTGATCCAATGTGTCGTCTAAGGCTGTTGTGGCTTTAACTCTAGCTTCAATAACAACATTCAGAATGCGTAGTTGCTTATCAAATGTTTCTTCATCTCTTTCTTCGCTTAACGTGTATATCGACAATGACGGCAGCGTATCGTAGTTATAAACACGAGAAGTGAATACGTTATTCCCTGTTGTGCTTAAACCAATTAACACACTCTTTATCTCTTCGCGTATTTGCTGTCTAACGTGCTTCATTGCTTCTCCAAGACTAGCGAAATAAGTCCAGTTCCATCTGGTTGAGTGCCGACCACTTTATACGATGAAGAATCAATACTTAATTCATCACCATGCTTAACATTTAACACATCAGATTCAGGACAAGTAAATATAGGGCGCATGCTTTCAATTCCATGAACCTCGGCAAATTGATTATCAAAAATGCCTAATACATCTGATCCACTAATTATTGCGCTATCAGCCATCTCATCGTCATTAAAAAACTCACCCAAATCTTCTTTAAACATTGGTTATTTTTTCTTTTTAGCTTTGTTCTCTTTCTTTGCTAAAATAGCCTTGTCCATAGAAATCAACATCTTGCCATCAATATCCGAAACCTCGGCAGTTTGCCCCTTTTCAAAAGCCTTTCCACCAACAAGAACGCCAGTTAATAATTCAATCTTCATATTTTTTCTCCTTTTTCTTATAAAGCATGGCACTAAACCTAATGTCATGTTTTATAAGAGTGGTGTTCGTTATAAACACCACTCAAATTAACAGCTTAATTAAGCGCTTGTACCAACTGCAAATGACTCAGCATGTTTAATGCCAATATCTGCATCTTGGAAAGCTCTTAATACCAAACCGCCAGACTTAGCCTTAGTTGAAGTGTCTGCAACAATATCAAGCACACCCCACATACCAATCACAAGCTGTGAGAAGTCACCAAACACAACTTTATTACCTGGAAGCTGATTACTAACCATTGCCTGATAACCGTTGATTTTGCCGTCAGTCATTGTCATAATGCCTGAGCCTGTATCTTTCGGTGCTTGCATAAGAGTGCCAGCGTTTGTTGCGTTAAGCACATAAGCCATATTTGCAACATCTGCATTGTCCGCAGCAACCTTAGACCATAAGTCAATCATCTTGCCGTATGAGTCAATACCGGCAACACTGCCTACACCAGTTGTATTTAAGATGCCTGTTGGTGCTGAACCACCTGCACCAGATAAAGCCGCTAAATCAATCGCTAATGCTGCGCCACGAACCAAATCATTACGTACCATTTGCTCAATTGACGGAGAAGATTGTTTAAGCAATCTGCGAGACATTGGAATGCCACCCGCAACAGTCTTAGGTGAAAGGTCTAAAGAGCCTGTAACCGCATCATTCTCGCCTGCATCTGCATCCTCATCAATCCAACCCCAAGTCGCACCAGAGATTAATTTAGGGATATCTACATTACCCTCTAAGCCTGATAACACTTGAGCGCCCAAACCAGCAACAACAGATTTATTAGTCAATGCGTCAATAAACGCATTACCCATGTGATCTGTACCTACAAACTCTGCACCTGTACCAGCGCCACCAGTTGACATTGCTCTCTTATTGGCAAAAATATCAGTTGGCACAAAAAAGCCTCTGGCATTACGGCCTAGCTTATCTGCAATTGCTAATGATGCCTCAAGCTCAAATCCCGCATTACGCCAATCTCCAGTTACCGCTGCATTAATAGCACGGAATAAAGAGTATTCGTTTTTATCTTTATTTGACATGTCAAGATCTGCGCTCATTCTTTCATTTGGCGTCTTAACATCTTTAATTGTTACCTTGTCAAGCGCCACTTTTCGGAACTCATCTAGTGACTTACCAGAGTCGATAAATTGGCGAGCCACATCTTGTAATTGAGGGTGTGCCTCAACAATGGCATTAATGCCGGTTACTCTTGAGCGTTCAGCCTCCATAGCTTTGTTTTGAACATCTTTAACATCAATAGTTGGTGTTATTTCTTTTGTTTTTTCAGTCATTTTTCTTTCCTTTTCTTTTGTTTTAAAATTTAAAATTGTTGTTTCGTTGTCACCCTTAATTTCAGATCTACCCACTCCAGCACCAAATGCATCAGCAGGAATTGGCACACTAGATATTTCATACGGTTGCCACTTAGTAGCTCGGTACGTATCCACCTCATCAGTGGATTCCTCTAGCTTCATTTCCAAGATTCGATAGCCCACACTTATGCAAGTACGAATCCCATCAACTACGTCTTGAAATATTTCTTGGGCTTTTTCTGATTTGGAGAAGCGAACTAAAGCTCTACCCTTTCCGCTTTCCACTCTAGCGTTTTCTACTACGCCTATTTGATCGTTAGAGTTATGATTCAATAGAAGCGGTGCGCCACCATTATTCAAGCGCTCCAAGTCGACTGCTTCGATAGAGTGATCTAACACTTCCATACCAAACCATCTTTCAACTGGAGCTTCACTTGAAAAAGCTAGTTCTACAGTTCTTGCTTCCTCATCAATTGCCGAACGATTAAAGTTAAATGAACGGGTTAAGTCACCCGTTTTAATTTTGCTTTTCATCTTTTTTTCCTTCCTTTTCGATTGTTAAATTTAATCCATAAGATTTTGCTAATTCTTTTTCATACTGCAATCTAGCAAACGTATCTTCAATATCTCCGCCTTGTTCAGAAATGACATCGGATAATGTTTTGATTCCTGCGTTAATAGCCACAACGCTACTATTAGTGTCCTTAAGTGGGTCTACCCATGACCACCCCCTAGGTTGCCAGCGAACGTCAGATAATTTTTCATGATCATTAAAGGTGAATTTACTTACACCACTTAACAAGAACATCTTTAGCCATTCGTCATACACTCTTACAAGGAAATGCTCAATCATCCATTGTTGATTTACACGCCATTGGTCTCGCTCTTCTAGTGTTCCTGATCGGATAGATGAAAAGCTTACCCCTTCTAAATCACTAGCCAAAGAGTTATAGCTAACCCTTAGCCCTCCAGCTACTGAACGCAAGATACTCTTAACAAATGTATCAAATGCCGTATTTGGATGTTGTGGATCAAAGGCTGTAAATGATGTTCCTGTTGGTAGTTGCTGAAAAACACCAGGCTCAGCTGAATCAATAATGTAGCCTTGCTCGTCCTCATCACCCTCGTATGAGTCTCCATCTACACTGGTATAAAAGCCCATTTTAGACGCGGAAATTCGAGAGGCTACCAGCTCGGCCTCAAAGAAAGCGCCTAGCATGTTAAGCTCACCCATGACGCTTGCCATCCATGTTCCAGCTCTAATCTGCTCTGGCCTTTCAATCTTATAACAATGGATAATATCATCAGCAAGAACACGTTCAAATTCACGACCACCTTCAAAATACGAAGAGCTTGACGCTGTTAACAAGTGGTAAGCAACAACCATACCACTAGCATTCATTTCAATACCCATTTCTATTTGATTGCCATTTTTAAGCTTGAGATTGTAAGTTTCATCTAGCCTGTTGCAATCTAAAAAGTGTAGCTTTAAGCCATACTTTGACTTGTCACGATAGATTCTTATTAAAGCCTCACCATCTCTTGCAGCGGTCTCAATGAAAAGTTTTTGCATTTCAAGAAATGACAAGCGACCATCGACTGAGCAATTGACAGATTTATGCCAGTCTTTCCAGTGCTTTTCAACTAACTTACTCGCAGTCGAATCAGCTTTTCCTTTTGAGTTCTTTGCTTTTGATTGTAGGACAATGCCCTTATTACCAACAACATTAGCCACAACTAAGGCAAGGTATTTTCTCGCGTAAGAATTGTTAAGGCTCAAATCTCTTGCTCTCGCTCTTAATACTTTTCCACCAGCTTTTAAGTCTTCATTAATAGATTGAGAAGTTGCAGTCCATGAAGCAGTCAATCTATCAACCTTTGCTGCTGAAAAAGAACGGTAAGAAGCTTTGTTTTTGCGCTTTTTAAATATATTAAAATTCATAATTTAAAGTCTCGCCTTAATTGTTCCGCGATGCCCTAATCCTTTTTCAATTCTTTCTTTTCTTTTCTCACGAACATAGTCAGACTTATACCTATCTCTAAGCATTATTAAATCTGGGATAGGTGTGCGCGATAAAGACCTGCCTTGAATTGAATATGTCTCTTGGTCTTTTGAGGCTCTACCCTCAATGGTAGCTTCAATAGCATCTAAGACTTTTTTAATATGAGACCTTGGATCAATGCCTGCAACATTCTTATTAGGCTTTACTTCCCACGTTCCAGAGTTAATGGTAATTCTCTCACCATCACTTATTCGTACAATGTGCGCCTGCCAGTGATATACACCCGCTTTAAAATCTGATGTCGTCTGCGAGCTTAGCTCAATGATATGTTCATTAATAGAGGCTAGCGCGGTCACCTTAATTTCTGTTGCTTCTACAGATTCAGCTTCAAGTTGTGCAGAATATTTAAGTGTGTATTCTGCAACTGGATAATTTGATAGACCTGCATGTTTCCACGCCACTCGATCACCAGCCACAATAACGGCAGGCTCTTTTGTTGGGTAGTTTGTAGAGTCGAATAAATTAGCCATAATCCCTATATCTAGTATATTTTTAAATATAAAACTACTATATCTAGTGATTAGTGTCGTAACCTTTTAGACTTTGTCAAGCTTTTTTAAGAAAATATTACTACCATTGTGTAGCGAATCCACCCCTAGATTTTCTTGATTTTCTTGGGAGTGGTTTTGCGTGCCTTTTAGGTTTCACTTGAGCCTTGGTATCTTCTACCTGAGTGGCAACATCGTCAGGTTTGTTTTGCTTTCTCTCTAATTTTTCCATAGCTGGATTGAGAATATGATAAGCGGCATAGGCGTAAGCATAACAATCCAAAGCCTCGTTCCTATCTCTGGTTTTAATCCACTCCCTCCTAGGGAATCCTTTGAAATATTTAACAACAACTTTTTCAGCTGTTAACTGGGCGTAAAACTCAGGGTCTAAATCCGTAGAAAAATGCACCTGACCATCACCAGACGTAACCTTTAAACGTGAATAAATAATATCTTTGATCGTATCAACGCCAAGCGTATATAAAGCCGCTCTATTCCTGCCTGCTTGTGTCGGTTTAGATGCGACAGCCTTACCACTCCCTGCCACACCCTTGATGCTAAAAACTCTTCTAGCTTGCTTTGGCTTGGTAAACCTATAAACCTGCTCTGTCAAGTATCCTGAATCAACACAACACCCTACAATTCTTAACCCGTTGTAAGTTTCTGTAAGTGCCTCATCTAGCGAGTCCCACACTTCTTGTAATATCGGATCGCCCCATAAAATAATGTGATCAATAACCCACGAATGATTATCTAACCCCCATCCGACTATTTGCATTTCCAATCGATCTTGTTGAACATCCACTCCAGCTGTTAGTAGTAATACATCCTTTGGAATAGAGTCAATACCGTAGTTTTCAGCACGTGTTATTAAATCGCCATCATCTATACCTTCTCCTTGATCTTCCCATGTTTCACCTAGAGAAGTATTGACCCATGTCTTTAAGGTTTCGGGAGATTTTTTAGCTGAAATAAAATCTTCGGCAACCTCTGCCCAGCTTTTCCATGGCGAGTACAACTCGTTAAGATGAAAGCCTGCTGTCTTTTTTGTTTTGTTTTCAGCGATCCATTTTCCAGAAAGCAACATTTTTATTTTTCGCTTTTCCTCAATAACAGAGCCACAATGCTCACAAGCATATATTGCTGTCTCTGGCTTACCATCTTCCCAAGATACCTGAGACCATTTAAGATGCTGATATTCGTTACACTCAGGGCAAGGAACATAAAACCTGCGTTTATCAGACTCCTCGTAAGCCATCTCAATTCTTGACACTCCCTTGATTGTTGGTGTCGAAGTTAATATTACCTTCCTATTCCAAAATGTAGTTGTTCTTTTTTTTGCTAACGAAACAGGATCTCCCTCTGAACCTGCTGATGCAGGATACCTATCAACCTCATCGCCAAGAACGATACGAATAGGTCTTGACGCTAAAGATGCTGGAGAGTTTGCCCCACTCATTGTAATATGACCGCCAGCAAATGTTTTATGAAGCATGGTATTGCCACTATTTCTAGCCTTAGGGTCTTTGACTTTAGAATGTAATATAGGCGTATCTCTCAGCATTGGTGCTAGTCTATCTTTAGACCATGTTTGTGCCATTTCCAAAGTGGGCTGTAACATCAAAATAGGCGACGGATCTTGTGTAATGTAATACCCGACTATATTATTGAGAATCTCAGTTTTACCTACCTGTGCCGAAGACATAATAACAATAGTCTCAATCTCTCGGTCATTACAAGCATCCATAATGCCTTTTTGATATGGCGCACGGTCGGTTTTCCATCTGCCCGGTTCAGCTGACGATTCAGGAGACAATCTACGATACTCGTCCGACCACTCACTAACAGTAAGTCTAGGTGGTGGACTCCACGTTTTAACTGTCTGCTCTAGTACGCGTTCTATAGGATTCTGGTATGCCATCATTTGCCAATTCTGAAAGGGCCGACTCAATATGCTCAGTTAATAATTCTTCCGCCTCATCAAAAGTATCACATGCAATAAGTCTATGAGAAAGTTTAGAAGGTATGCCGAGTAGCTTCATCTTAGAATTTGATACAAGTGCCGTCCAAGCGTCTTGAACAATCTCAGCGGGAATGACATTACCTTTTAACTCATCAACTTCAATTTCCTTGTGATCTGCTTGGGCTTTTAATAATCTTGCTCGCTCCACACTAGAGTCACCCACTAAAGACTCCGTTTTTCGACCCATTGCATCAGCCCTAATCCATGCGCAATAATCGGTAATACACTTTACTGTATAACGCCTTCTATCGTTTTTAGTGATAACATTTGACTTGACCAGTTGGCTCAATCTTTCAACTGAAAACCCTAAAGCCTGTGCTAGTTGTCCCGCCTTAATCTCCATCTCTGGGCTGCTCATGTCTACTACTTTTGAACTCATTGGTTATTGCCTGTATCTAAAAAAATTGTGCAATTGCGAATCACCCTCTTTAAAATAGCGTCAGGAGTACCTTTTACGAGCATATCCACCTTATCGTGCTGTGCGTAATGCATAGTTCATTGATTTAACAAAATTCTGTTGAAAGCGTGAGCGTGCCACACCATCGGCTATCTTATAAAATGGAAAGCGTTTGCGGTATGTCACCTGATTGTTAAACGATACGATTAGCTTTGTCTTTGGGCTTTTCTTGCCACCTGTTTTCTGCCACACTCCCTTGTCGGTCATAAACTGTTTCTTTCCTTTAATAAGCCCTTTTCTTTTTCCTGATATATTTCCATACTTGTTTAGCTTTGCGTTAATAGTTGGCACACCAATACGCCCAGTACGTGCCCCACCCTCGACTTGATACTTGAGATACTTCCATCTACTCGGTGTTATTTCAACTGACCCACTCAATCTTCGCTTATTAGCTTTGCTTACCTTAAAGCCTTTAAGTGTGTATGGTGTCGGCCTATCTAGTTTCTTTGACATTTGCACCTTCTCAGCTTTCATGATCTGGAATAGTGTGTCATTGATCGCTTTAGCTGCTGAAAAAGGTATTTGCCTCTTCTCTGATCTCCACAGATGCTTTTCAATCTCTTTTAAATTTCCTTTAACATTAAACACTGTTATAGCCTCCACTCTTTAAAGGCGTTTTTACCTGTAAATCTGATTGCGTATTTATTCTTCCATCTACAGCACGTAGTATATGACACGTCCAACTGGTTAGATACATCACGTATTGTCTTACCCTGCTCTGCTTTTCTTTGCATATATGAACATACAGGCTCACCTATTCTCGTCTCCACCTGTGTTTGTAGTTTTGCTGTTTTCATGCTTTTATATATTTAAAGATGCTGATTAATCATTAATGCTGTAAGTATCAATATATTAGCGATTAATAATAAACGTGCCACACAAGGGATAAGTGACGAACGCTCAGTAGTAAAACACCTGTGTTTTTTTCTAACAAGCCTTCCGATATTTTCATCGTATATGTCGTACTCTATTTTTAATAGTCTTGACATGATCCTAGATACACTCATGGCGCTTTAACTCCCATAGCATCCCAATACAAATCCTCGGGATGAGGTAACACAATGCCCATCTCAGCCATTGCCATATCTATACGCTCAAGATAATTTGTAAATTCTTTTGTGTTTAGCTTTTTAGTGCTTGGTATCTTTACTGAGTTGTCTTCATAAAATTGCTTTTCAAGGTGGTCGCACTTAAGCCTCGTGTGCAAGCCCTTGCTCCACTTGTTGTTTTCAAAATAATCAAGTCTTGGCATACCTGTTTCATCCTCGATAACGCCCAGCCACATCCAATAAAGTTTGTTTTGCTTGACGCTTCTTGTTGCCGTGTCTTTTTTGATTTCAATAACCGCCCTATCTACATCATTCTTGCTAAAAAAGTTATTAACCAGCACTTTAAAAATCTGACTCTTTGGCTTGTTGCGCTCAATCACTCTTTTCATCGCAACTTCCTTATTCTTTCTTGATGCTTTCTAATTGCTCGTACTGTCATTAGGTGACTTCTTGCATGTCGTTTTTGATCTTCGGTTAATGTTGCGCCATACGCCTTTAGTGCTGCTGGACCCTCTTCGTCCAGTCTTACGCATTTAGCGTTTATTCGTCCTTGTATTTGACTAGCCATACAGTATCAGCCCCTTTTCAACCATCTTCTCTTGAGTCCTTACCATTGCCCTATATCCTTGAAGCTCAAGCCACTCTTTGTCGTAGTTATGTGGCTTTCTATTATCAAAAACATCATGGCACGAAAAACAGCTATAAAATCCAAACAAATCATGCACCTTTGCGCCCATACCACCACCGTTTAAATGAGCAAATACTACTGTTTCATTATTTGGGCCACCACAACAGCCTTCCAATCTAATTGTGCAAGGTTCACCCCTTGCGCTCTTGGTTAGCTTAGACATTCAAACCCTTTACAATTTTAGTTCCGCTTATACTCGCCCACTGATCCCTGCCAATCTTAAAATTCTTACGCATTACGTCAAGCAAGCTCTTATCGCTCAAACCCTTAACCCAGCTAATAACAAACTTAGGAATTGAGCTTTCAGGGCAACTACACGTTAGCCAGCCAGTGGCTTTATCAATCTGATCGTTAAAACTCATTGATAAAAACTCCTTCTCTTGATGCGCCTTAAGTTCAGCACCACTCAAACCCTGTTTCTTATCTTCAAGAATGTTTTGCTCAACAACATTGTTTGTGTTCTTAATAAACTCCAACAGCCCATCACCTTTGCCTTGTTGATACACGGCTACACATTTTTTCAACACCTTTCTGTTTTGAAATTCAGAATAATCTTTTTTATGCTCAAACAGAAAATCTGAAATTTTATTAACAAAAATTGTTTTCTTTTGTTGAGCAATAGCATCGTTAAAAATTAATTCATTAACTATTTTTTCAGCCCACAAGTCGCATTGTGTTTTGTTCATGTGCCCCTCCAGTTGATTGGTAGAATTTATCAAGCAAATCTTGTTTAATCTTTCCGTTTTTCTCCATTTGCCCTGTTCGTGGGTTTCTCCATTCTTCCCATGGATCTATCCCCATTTTTTCGTAGTGGGTGGCGATTATTGAGGTTTTGCGCCCCTCGTCCATCTCATACTTCGACTCAGCCTTACCGCCCTCTCGAAATGGATATTTGTAGTCGATGTCGATTGATTGCCAGTTCTCGCCTAGCCAAAACTCCAAAGCCTCGGTATTGGATATGCGCCAATGCTCGGCGTAGTGTTTGAGTTTTTTAATCAGCAGCTCAATCGATCGTTTAGTTTTGATCGGTTTGCCAATTTCTTTTCGATGTTCGATGATTTGCTCAACAGCAGGTTTGAGTTGTTCATCAAATTCATCAGCCAAATTTTCTTTTGTATTTCTTTTCTTTTTAGTGATAGGTTCTTTAATGATAGTATCAGTGATAGTATTGGGTGACACTGTGTCACTAGGTGGTGACAATTTGACACTAGGGTCGGTGTCGTGTTTGTCACTAGGTGGTGACAATTTGACACTAGGGTCTTGAAATTCATTTATTGTGTAAATATTAGTGTGATTATCTTTATTTGACTTCTTTCTTTTGTGTACTGAAATAAAACCCAAATCTGCCAATTTATCTATACTTCTTATTACAGTTCTTCTTGAGCAGTTTGCTTGTCTTGCTAGAGTTTCGTAACTTGGAAAGCTTCTATTGCTTTCATCAGCATAGTTTGCTAACAATAATAATATTAGCTTTTCGGTTGCACTAACACCCTGCACCTCAATAACTTTTGCCATTGCAACAAAACTCATACAATCCCCCATCCTTTTAATAAATCAATCGTTTCTTCAATACTTCTTACAACGCCAACCAAAGAGCCGTTATTCTCGATTCTTTCAATCATTGTCTTTTGGCTGTCACTTAGTCTGCCTTTAGCAGTTTTTACCTCTAAGCCGTAATATTTTCCCTTGTGGATAAGTGCTATGTCTGGCACACCTGCTTTAACGCCCTCAGCTTTTAATTTTCTAGCAACTGCGATGTGTCTTTGTCCGCCATTTGGAATGGCAAAATTAAGCAGCCCTTTTAAATCTAGGTATTGCACAATGGCTTTTTGTATCTCGTGTTCGCTCATTTTTTCCCTATCAAGACGTATAACCCGTGCCAGCCCCAGCCATGATTGTTATCCTCTTGCTTGGTGATAATTTCATAACCCATGTCTCGTAAATCTGCAATGCGCGATCTAAGCGCAAACCCAACACCGAAGTTTTTATGAGTAATACCTTTTGAGCCTGCATATTCAAGCTCTTTTAATACTCTTTGTGTGCTAGTGTTCATGCCTTATTACTCCCTTGTTTATGTCTATCAAAAAACGCATCATCAATGGATAATTTGTCTTTATTAATTTGATAATCTTTAGCAATGAGACCACGTATATATGCACTTTTATCTGACCAATTAGCCTTAGCAAGCTCGCCAAGGATCTTGTCCTCTTGGTCGTTTAAATACACTTTATTTTCACAATGCCTATTCATAAAAAATTACCTTAAATTTGGTGAGGCGTTTAACGACAGATACACAAATATCTTGCCTCGTGTCGTTCATCTGCTAAAATCGAAGTCCCACAACCACGATAGGCAGATAAAAATGAAAGATTTTGATTTTCAAAAAGACTTCCAAGAAACTGAATTAAAACGCATCACTGCGGACATTTTGGTCTCCTATATCAATCACTCTATAAAACCTAATGCAATCAGGACTGTGGACATTGACAACATTTGCAATGCTTACAGTAAGATATATCAGACTGTTCTAACCCCAAATACAGACCTCTTGCAACAGAAAGATAATGACTAATGTCTTTAACTTTTTTTGGGTCAGGTTTATAACCTTCGCTTTCACTTTTAAGGTTGCGCGCCCAATTAATCAAATACTTTTTTTCTTCATGGGTAAATTTAAATTTTTCTAACATGCTTAACTCCTTAATTAAAAAATGAATAAAAACGATTTAATAAAAACAATTCAAGAGCAAATCAGTCATCTTGAGTCTCTTGATTCTTTAACATCTGATCAAAGATCTTATCTTGATACTTTTGAGATCGCTTACCGGTATCTTCATAACGCATCAGAGCATAACGAAGTTTTAGAAGCGATACATCAGACAACTCAAACAATTCAGCAGTGTATTGAAGATAATTGTGATACTGTCTCTCAAAATGCCGAGGTTGAATACCTGTTGAAGAAAATTGACGGCAAATTGAAATGATTGCATCAACTATAGATTCTTCTAATTCAGCCTTATCTAGTCGTTGTTTTTCTTTTCTAGTCAATGGTTCTAACATGTCTAACTCCTTAATTAAAAATAATGAAAATTGAAATAAAAACTAACAACCCAATGGAAATATTAGCATTACAGCAATACCCGCCAATTGACGGTGTTCGCGTCCAAGCAGACGCTCCCAATATGGATCGCAGTGTTTTGTCTGAGATATCGTCGTATACAGCCATTATTTTAATTTTTCCCTCTAAAGCTATTGTTAAAGATGTCTCTAATCTTTTTAAAGAAGTTTTTAGTCAATACAAAAGTACCAAAAAGATAACCGCCAATGGGAAGGAGATATATCCCTCCGATATCGAGGACATCCTCCTCATCGAAAAATCCAAAGAACCAGAAGATAAGTGAAACTATGGCAACAAAAAATACAAAATTAAATATTCTATCGGTGGCTTCTTTCATTTTCACCCCCTTAATTAAAAATATCAGGGCGCAACTCTTGTCGAGTTATAGCGCCGTTGGTTGCTCTTTCAGTCTTGTCAAAAAGCTTTACTGGGAAGCTTCTTTTCCCCGTCTTGATATGCGAAACAAGACTCTGACTTATTCCGAGTTTTTCAGCCGTAGAAGATTGACCGTCAAGAAGTTTGATAACCTTACAAAAAGGTTTATTAATACATTTCATAAACATATTATTACATATTGTATATAAAAATGCAAGATATTTTAGCAAAACTTAAAAAAGAACTTGAAAATAGGCGACTAACTCAATCTGAATTTGCCGATAGAATAGGATTTTCTCAAGGAAAAATTAGTCACTGGTTTAGAGGAAGAAGAGAAATTAGTCTGGCAGACGTTGAAAAAATTAATCAAGTTTTAGATATAAATCTTTTGGAAAAAGGGAATGATGGCTCTTTCAGCCTAGACCTACTCGATGTATCAGTCAGCGCAGGTAGCGGACTAATGCTGTTTGACGAAAATGTAATCAGGTCGGTTGCGTTTGATAAAAGCAGGTTTAAGGGGTTGTTTGGCATCGAGCCAACCAATCAGCTAAAAATAATCACGGTCAAGGGCGATAGCATGATGCCAACCTTTAAAGAAAATGATTTTTTATTGGTTGACACTGCCAACACCTCGACCAGTGACGGTGTTTATGTGTTTAGGGTTGGTGACAGTCTATATGTTAAAAGACTTCAATTAACCCCAAGCGGTGTTATTGCACTTAGCGACAATAAGAACTATGGTAGCTTCAATCTTGAAGCTTTTGATATTGTTGCTAAAGTAGTAAATGTTTTAAAAAATGAAAAAATATAACGATTGAATATTTGGAAACATGATTTTGTTTAAAAAAGGCTATAAATATGACCGATATTGAAGTGATTACTAATTTATTTGAAAGTCACTTACTTACTGTAAGCACCATTCTAGGTATAGTTTCTTTCTTATTTGGTGTTTTGGGTGTATTCTCATTTATTCAAGTAAGAAAATATATTACCTCTAAGGTTGAAAACGCTGTGAAGGGCAATATAAAATCTTTAATAGAAAATGAAAAAATAGAGGAAATGATAAAAGAAGAAGTAAATGGGCAAATAAAAAGGTATGGACTTGTAGTAAAAGATTTAGTGGATAATACTAAAGGTGATAAGATAAAAGAGGGTGACTTATGATAAATGGAAATTCGTATAATTTAAGTGAGAAATATAAAAAAATAATACAAAAACACCACAATACCTTTCCTGTAAAGATTACTGAAATAGCGAATGAATTAGGCATAGTCCTTTCTCAGATAGAAATGCCTGGTGGCGTGTCTGGTCAAATATATAAAAAAGATAATACGTATCATATAGACGTTAATCAAGATGAAAGCCATAAAAGAAAAAGGTTTACCGCCGCTCACGAATTAGCACATTACTTACTACATCAAGATATTATTGGAGATGGTGTTGTAGATAATGCACTGTATAGAAGTGTTTTGTCTAATGATAAAGAAGTAGAAGCGAATAAATTAGCTGCTGATATTTTAATGCCTATGAGTGAAATTAAAAAACATACAGGTAAAGAGTTGCCATACATACAACAGCTGGCTGAACATTTTGAAGTATCAGAACAGGCAATGAAAGTTAGGCTGGGCATTCCTTTTTAGTGATAATGGCAAATATCAGTCATTCGACATGCCTAAAGAGGCTGTAATTATCGCCAAGGTGTTGGATGTTTGGCGACATGATTTTATCTAGAGTATAATTTAAACTTATGAATAATTTCACTTTTATTGATCTATTTGCAGGCATTGGCGGCTTTCATCAAGCCGCTAAATCTTTAGGGGGTCAGTGTGTATTTGCCAGTGAAATCGACCAGCACGCCTCTAAAGCCTATGAAGATAATTACGGCATAACGCCTTTTGGCGACATTACTAAAGTCAACCCAAACGATATACCAAATCATGACTTGTTGTGTGCAGGCTTTCCGTGCCAACCTTTCTCAGTGGCAGGCTATAGACAAGGTTTTGAGGATGAAAAAGGCAGAGGCAATCTATTTTATGATATTGTTAAAATCCTAAATAACAAACATCCAAAAACCTTTATTTTAGAAAATGTAAAAAACTTAAGCACACATGACAAAGGCAACACTATTAAGGTGATTTATAACGAACTAGAAAACCTAGGTTATTTTGTCAAGCATAAAGTATTAAACACTATGGAATACGGCAACCTCCCTCAAAATAGAGAGCGAATTTATATTGTAGGATTTTTAGATGAAAAGTCATCTGTTGCATTTAATTTTCCAGAAAAAACACCTTTGGTAAATACAATTGTTGATTGTTTAGAAGACAAGGTTGAAGACAAATACTACTACACAGGAAAGCCTCTATATAGTAAATTAAAAGATGATATCATTAAAAAAAATACAGTATATCAATGGCGCAGAAAATACGTTAGAGAGAATAAAAGCAATGTTTGTCCAACGCTAACAGCCAACATGGGAACTGGGGGGCACAACGTCCCCCTAGTGCTCGATAAAAAAGATATTAGAAAATTAACCCCTAGAGAGTGCGCTAATTTTCAAGGCTTTCCACAAGACTATCAGCTTCCAGATATTGCTGACTCTCACCTGTATAAGCAGTTTGGTAATTCTGTTTCTATTCCTGTTATTAAAGCAATTACTAATAATATTAATAAGGCATTAAATGTGTAAATATATTGACGAGTTAAAAGAGAATGGTTATAAAAAGAACTCAATAAAAGCCATTGCTGATAAATACAATCTAACAGAGGCAAAATTAAAAAGATATTATCAAACTGAATTTTTTAACAACATAGCTAAAGCTGTCGATTTAGGCACTTTGTCCGAAATCAATGTTAATGAGATTGAGAAGGTATTGGGCACTGAAACTCTAAAAAATGAATTTAAATTCATTAAGACTGATTTAAAAAAGATTATTCAAAAATCATTATCAATTGCTATGACAAACGGATTCACTGTAAATATAAACAACATTGAAAGTGGTGTAATGACTGCTAATGCAGGAGATAGTGCTGAATTCATATTTGTAGCAAGAGCAATCTTAGCAGGGTTTAATTGTAGTAGTGTCGATGTAAGAAGTAGTAGATATGACGCAATCATTGATCATAATGATAAACTCTTAAGAGTCCAAATAAAAGGCATAAGCTCTGGAAACAGTATAAGTTTTAAAGATAGAGATAGAGGGGGTCAAGGGATAGATCATAAGCATGAAAGAAATATAGGCCAAAGAATAACGTCTAAAGATTGTGATATTTATGTAGCAGTTGATAAACAAGTTGGCACTTGTTACATTATACCAATGAGCTGGGCAGATGAGTTAGACGATCAAAAGTATAAAGGTATAAAATTAACAGAAGTATCTCAATATAAAGAGAACTGGGGCGTTATCAAGAAAGCTACTGCATAGTAAGAATATCGACCCTGTAAATAATTCCGTATAAACTATCATATTTTAAGAGAGAAAATGGAAACAATCATCAATTTAGCATCAGTTGTTGCACTAGTTTATTTATTTTGGAGTCTTGCAAAATGGATATCAAGCTCTTCTAATAAAACCAAAGGTAAGCGGAAGCGTTAAACACCTGTTGAATACTAAAACCAATGAATAAGCCAATACCTGAAGAAATAGCATGGGAGCAAACTTTTAGCGACTTTGACGATGAGTATTCTAAGCTTGATGAGCGAATTTTAAACCTAAGTGATGAGCTTGATAAAAACCCAGACAATAGAGAGCTAGAATTAAAAATTAACAAGCTATTACAACTCCAAAACAAGCTAGAAGACGACTTTTACGAAAAAGAGGAAAGGCACTACGCCGAGCTAGCTGAATTGCAAGGTAGGAGGTAATTAAAGGCTATATGCTTTAATTATCCAAAATACGACTTAATATATTAACAAAACTTCCCATATCCATAAAATAGTTAGGATATGCGTTTTTTATTTTTTTAGTATCACTGAGCGATATTAGTACAGCGTTTTGACTTTCTTTAGCGTCTTCTGTCAAACAAAACTCATTAAGACTTATCAAGCCTTTTTCAGAGGCATATTTAAAAAACATCGTTCTTTCTTCAAAATTCAATACGATAGCGCAATACTTTTTACTGCCTGCGCCTTCTATCATTTCTTGGGTAGCGATTGCCACACTAGCAACCCTATCAACCAAACCAACCTCCTTGTCTATTTCTTTGATTTTTTCCTTTATATCGTCAAGAGTTAGGTGGGCGTGCGCATCACATGTTTTTTGTTTTTCAAGCAAGGCAATATAAGAGCTAAAATACCTAAAAAAGTCTTTCCAAATATCATCACCATCCCCAAATTTCAACCCTTGCTGGATATATATGCTCATTGTTTCAACGCCTGTCGCCCATATATGCTGCATTTTAGTTCTAATTTGCAACTCTAATAAAAGACTGGAAAACTCTGGTTTTTTATCGTAATGGGTTTTGTAAATCAAGTGTATACCTCGATATCCACTATTTTGAGGTGTTTCTATATAATCATGTACTTTAATCAATTCATGCTTAAAAGCTAGTGACCTATGATTAATATATAAATTTTTTACCGCTTCAACATCATTCACATTTGGCAGTATAGCCCTAAGTCCGCCAAAATCCTGCATTCTGTCTAGCGACATACCTTCAAAGCGTTTCAGTTTATTCTCAATTGTGCCTATCCGTTTAAGTCGTTGGGCAACAATAAAATCATCTATTTCTAATTTTTTTATTCGTCTTACTAGTGTATTGTTAAACGTATTAAGTGGGTATGAATGCAACAATCTCCAATCGCTTATTACATCAATCATCGACTTATCGCCATTCGATAGTAATTTTCCTGCTCTTTTAACCTTGCTTTTAGACGGTCTATTCATTTTACTTAAATAAAAACTTAATGATTTTACCATCACCCAGCCCCCTATCTCAAATACCCCTATTTTACAGCCCTTTAATGTTTTTAAATACATATTGTATTATTTACTTGACTTTAGTAATACAATATGTAATAATACCTCCAAACACTGACAAAACTACACAGCAATAATCTAGGAAGCGAATGTAGTGAAGCCACTAGAAGCTTGTCAGGATTAAGCGCTAAGCCTAATCATGTTAATTTTTATAAATAAGGGGTATGAGATGAAAAAAGAACTTAAACATCAAGCACTAATAGAGCTATTTACCGATGACAAAATCAACCTATGGGAGTCGCTAGGTGTGGATGCTGTTGCTGGTGATAACGAAATAGCTTTTAACCAAAATCTAGTCTCTATTGAAAAACAGCTTAAATCAGCCATTATTGATGACGATAGTTGCGCGCTAGGCAAGGTAATGATGGATTTATTCACTCAATATCAAGCCTCATCTATCGATGCTCAAGCGCAAGAGTTAGAAGTTGAATATCACCAAAATATGGACGATCTTCACAATGTACCTTATGTTTCACCCCAGCAAGTTGCTATGCAAGATGCAGGCATGAGCAATAGGGACTTTTTCTAATGGGTATTTTAGCCACAATCAAGAATATGAAATCTAAGGATATATTCCAACGATTGGAGCAGATACGCATTGATTACACCAATGGAGATGAAAAGCTACTTTCAATGCTTGAAAAGCCCCTTTTAAAACGAGAATTAATCAAAAGAGGTAAGCATGTTTAAGATATTTAATACTGATGAAAATGGCGACTTTACAGACGATCGCATAGTGATAGTCATGTTCACTACTGCCATTTTATTAACAGGTTTTGTAGAAGCGTTATAAATACTAAAAGGAGAAATATATGAGCGAGTTAGCAGTACAAGACACACAAGCAACACAAATGATGACGGTTATCGAAAAGGCAATAATGAACCCAGAGGTTGATGTTACTAAGATGAATGCCATTCTTGATGTGCAAGAGCGCATCATGAATAAGTCAGCTGAAACGGAGTTTAACAAGGCAATGGTTTCAGCCATTGGCGAAATCCCAAGCTTTGAAGAAGCAACCAAAGGACATAACTACAAGTATGCAACCTTTGAACAGATCAATAAAGCGGTTAAGCCAATTTTAAAAGCAAACAATTTGTTTGTGACTTTTGCGACTGATTTTCAAACTGATAATCATGTATTGGTGACGGCAGAAATCACCCATAAAGATGGTTTTTCTAAAAAGACATCTATGAGCTTTCCTTTTGATGGTTCTGGCTCTAAAAACGCAGTACAAGCAGTGGCCAGTGCTATTAGCTACGGCAAGCGTTATATGCAAAACGCTTTGCTCAATATCACCACTCATGGTGAAGACGATGATGGCTGGTCGTCAGAAGCGACAATTGGCAAGACAGAAATTGAAAGACTTAATAATGGCTTGGAGCAGTCAGGAGTTGCGCTAGAAAAGCTGTGCGAAGCAATGGGTGTTGAAAAACTTAGTGACATTAAAAAAGATAGATTTAGCGAAGCGGTTGGTTTTTTAAACTCAGTTATCAAGGCTAAAACAAATGATAACCAATAATTGCGAGCAAGGATCAGACATAAGGGTGTTCGCTGATATTACATTCAACAGATATGGACGGTTAACAGTGATAAAAGCCTCACATAAAAGCAAAGAGCATAGGTGGGTGTGGCTATGTAAATGCGATTGTGGTAATTTTGTATTTAGGACAAAAAACAACCTTGAATACAAAGGGTTTAAATCTTGCGGATGTTTTATCCCCAAAACAAACCTATCACATGGCTTGAAAGGCTCTAGGATATATAGGATATGGTCTGGTATTAAAGACAGATGTACAAACAAGAGGGGTAAAAGCTATGATAATTACATGGGTAGAGGAATTACCATGTGTGATGAATGGAAGGCATCGGTAGAAAAGTTTTTAGCGGATGTTGGGCTACCCCCAACGCGTCATCATCAAATAGATAGAATAGACAACAATAAAGGGTACTTCAAAGAGAACTGCCACTGGGTGTTGCCTGAAGAAAATGCGTGCAATAGAAGAAATTCAAAAATTTGGCACATCAAAGGAATGTTGTTTTATTCTGCCACAAAGGCAGCTGAACATTTTAATGTGTCTGATGTAACCATACATAGGTGGTGTAAAGGCGGAGACAGAACAATAAAAAAAGATGATTGTTATTTTAAGGACAGATACCCATGTTAACAGAAGACGTTATTCAAGGTTCATTGGAGTGGAAAAATTGTAGGCTCGGAATCCCCACAGCCTCAAACTTTGACAAAATCATCACAGCGTCAGGCTCTCGATCAGCACAAGCCAACGCTTATATGGGCAAACTACTTGGCGAGTTTATAGCTGGAGAGCCTGAGCAAGGCGTTTACACCGATGACATGGAGCGTGGCAATAGGCTAGAGCCAATGGCAAGAGTATTTTATTCGGCAATTACTTCTAACTTGGTGGATGAAGTTGGCATGGTTTATCTGAATGAAGATAAAAAAATTGCTTGTAGCCCTGATGGCTTAATGACGGGCAAAGGGTTGGAAATCAAATGCCCGAAGCTTGGCAACCATATCGGCTACACATTGGACGGTAAATTACCCTCAAAGTACAAGGCACAAGTACAAGGATCAATCTGGGTAACAGGACTGGATGAGTGGGATTTTATGAGCTATCACCCTGACTACAAGCCTTTGATTATCACTGTTGAGCGTGACGATGTTTATATCGGAAAAATGGAAAAACTAATTATTGAATTTTCTGAAAGATTAGAAGAATTAAAAGAGTCTTTAAATTAACTCATGCGAGTGTCAGTTATAGAACGGATTTGGTTGTAGTCGTTAGGTATTGGCTTTTGGCACTCGTTCCTCAGAGGGCTAATATCACACAACCACTTAATTTTAACAGGAGAAACAAATGATTAATAAAGTAACAATTATCGGAAACTTAGGCAAAGAGCCAGAAGTTAAACAAACGTCCAACGGTGGCAATGTAGCACGCTTTAGTGTCGCTTGCTCTGAGTCGTGGACTGATAAAAATACAAATGAGAAGAAAACAGCCACAGAATGGATACCAGTAACACTATTTGGCAAGCTTGCTGATATAGCAAGTCAGTATTTACACAAAGGCTCAAAGGTCTATGTTGAGGGGAAATTCAAAACCCAAAAATGGACTGATAAAAATGGACAAGACCGATACTCAACTTACGTGGAAGTTAGTGGATTTAATGGAATCTTGAAAATGCTAGATAGTAAGCCTACTGGAACACAACAGCAACAAACGCCAGTCGCAGAACCTGCACCAACTGGCGGATTTGATGACGATATACCATTTTAAACAAGGGAGAATAACATGAATAAAACAAAAGCAAAAGCAGATTTATCAACAGCTCGTTTTGATTTCTTGACTAAATTTAAAGGAGAATGAAGATGAGTAAAAAATTACAATGCGTGCAAACGGTTGAGATTCATTCAGACACCCCATTAAGTTTTACCTTTAATATGACTAAAGAAGATCTTATTAAAGAACTTAAAGAAACTCAGGTCGTCGAAATAACTGGTGTTTGTTTTGACACTATCGAAGGAATAGAAAAAAGTGGGGCTGAGTGGAGATGAATAATAAAATAAAAGCAACTAACATTCACCCGTTCTATCGAGTAGCGTTAGCTTTAGCAGTATTGACGGTTACCCTGACATTTTGCAGTGAAGTAAAAGCAGAATACAGCCCTTCTAGCTACAATTTTGCACCAGAGATAGTCGAGCTTCATATTATCAAAAATGATGGTATGAGCGGACACGAGGTGTACACATGCAGGAACGTACGCACTTGCTACAACTTGTTTTTAACCAAATGGCATAAAGACAAGCATATTAACTGTGCCACCAAGATGTATATCAAGCGTAGTAATGGCAATATTATGAGATTAATTAGGGGCAATAGATGAGTGCAATAAAACGAAGAAAGCTCAAAGAATATACGCTCTCTGACGGGTCGATTGCAACTTGGCGTGATGTTGTAAATAGAACGGGAGTATCTGAATCAACAGCTAGAAAAAGGCTGATAAATTCAGACAACCCAGAAGTAGTGTTCTCAGCCAAAGGGGTGCATGCTAAAAAAGTTAAAACGCTTGATGAATTGTCATTAGACGATAACACTGGAGAGTTTGTTTATTACTCAAATCGCAATGTATATATCAAAGTAGTTGGCGATATAAAAATCACAATCGAAAGGCAAATGAATTGGCGCGTACTAATTTCTAAACCAAATTCATACCGTAAGCCAATTTACACAGAAATAGCTGGAGAGTTTGCAACTGCACTTAATGCGCAAAGATGGTGCGAACGCTTAAATATAAAAAATCTTAAAGAGTGCGCTGATAAAAATGGTTAGATTTAAGACAATTCGTCAATTCTCAAACGAGAGCGGTTACACCGAGAACGCAATCCGTACTAAAATAAGAGATGGGATATGGGAAGAAGGTGTTTGGGTCAAGGCACCAGACAATAGAGTTTTAATAGATATAGAGGCATACAACTCATGGGCAGTAAATATACCGGAATCACATCGCGCACAAGCTCATCAATTGAGATCGCCTTCTCATACAAAGGGAGGCGTTGCAGGGAAACGGTACAACTCTCCCCCACCGCTGCTAACTTAAAAGCAGCCTCTAACCATAGGGGAATGATATTAAGCTCTATCGCAAACGGAACTTTTGATTACAACCTGACATTTCCAAATTCACCAAACGCTAAAAAATACAAGCCCACTTCCAGTACCAAGATAAAAGCCTTACTACAAGACTGGCTTGAGAGCGTGAAGCACAGCTTGCACTCTTCCACCTATCAATCCCATAAAAGAACAATTAACGGTGTTTTAACTAACGCTTTCGGACATCTTGCAGTTGGTGAAATTCAATGGCTAGATATAAAAAATTGGTCTAAAAAAGCCACGCAAAAATTTAAGACACAAAATAACTATATCAGTATATTAAGAACCGCTCTCGATGATGCCGTTGAAGATGGAATGATAGAAGTTAATCCATTACATGGTAAAAAATTACGAAAAAGACTTGATAGCGTTGCTAAAGTTGATGAAATAGACCCTTTTACTGAAATTGAGAGAGAGGCAATTCTGGCTAATTGTAGTGGCCAAATTCGTAATTTTATTCAATTTTCTATGTGGACGGGTATGAGACCCTCTGAAATAAAAGCGTTAATTTGGGATGATATAGACTGGATAGCTGAAACTATTAATGTTAACAAAGCGCTAACTGATGACTCACCCAAGCCCGAAAAACCCAAAACTAAAAACAGCGTTAGGCGTGTAAAAATACTTCCTGCCGCCATGGATGCGCTACTCAGTCAAAAAGAGCATACTTTTCTTGAAAATAAGACAATCTTTCAAAATCCAAGAACAGGCGGAATCTTGCACCAGAGATCGATGATTAAAACCTACTGGACTCGCACACTTAAATTGGCAAATGTTAGGTATCGTTATCCCTACCAAATGAGACACACTTACGCCACAATGATGATTTTAGCTGGCGAACCTATCTACTGGGTATCGCAACAACTAGGACATGGCAAACCATCATTTACAATAGATACTTATTTTAGATTTATCCCTTCCGATATGCCGAACGCTGGAAGCCTAGCTGCTGAAAAATGGGGTAAGAAATCATGTGGCAAATCTGTGGCAAAAGCACCCTAAAACACCCCAATACACCCTAAAATGTGGCAAATGTAAAAACATAAGTCATTGATTTTTAAAGAAAAATAGTTTTGTAAAAAGGGATTTGAACCCTCGGTACGTTACCGTACACCCGCTTTCCAAGCGAGCAAATTAAACCACTCTGACATCTCTCCAGAAAAGAGTATTTTACGTTAATATCGCTTGAAAACCACCCATTTAAAGAATTTGCTA
>Ga0181555_1000647_pt1 | contig 33347 bp, 30 predicted proteins | sample 011ome_15_FD_145601 | JGI IMG/M metagenome (GOLD analysis project Ga0181555, IMG submission 145601) | Coastal salt marsh microbial communities from the Groves Creek Marsh, Skidaway Island, Georgia - 011504AT metaG (spades assembly) | ecosystem: Environmental > Aquatic > Marine > Intertidal zone...
GAGTTTATATTTTTAGAAGAGGGTGATATCGCTGATATTACACTTGACTCAATCACTATCTTTGACAAAAACGGCAACCAAGTAGAAAGAGAAGTCCAAACTTCCAAGCTTAAATCAGGGCAAATATCCAAAGGTGATTATGCGCACTACATGCTTAAAGAAATCTTTGAGCAACCACAAGCCATTCGCGACACTCTAGAATCACGCATTACCAAAGATGCTGTATTGTCATCTGCTTTTGGACCCAAAGCCAAAGATATTTTCAAAAAAATAGAGCATGTTCAGATTATCGCTTGTGGCACCAGCTACAACGCAGGGCTTGTTGCCAAATATTGGCTGGAAGACATTGCCAAAATTCCTACCCATATTGAAGTAGCCAGTGAGTATCGCTATCGCAATCCTATTGTATTGGACAAAACGCTATTTGTTACTATTTCTCAAAGTGGTGAAACAGCTGACACCTTAGAAGCACTCAGAGCAATAAAAAATAACAATAAAGACAAACACATCCACACTTTAACGATTTGTAATTCAGCTGAATCTAGCCTAACCCGCGAATCAGAACTAACCTTTTTAACCCACGCCGGCCCTGAAATTGGCGTTGCAAGCACTAAAGCCTTTACTACTCAGCTGGTTTCATTAGCACTACTATCGGTTGCAATAGGCAGATGTCGCAAACAAGTCTCACCAGAGCAAGAAGGTAAAATTGTCAGTGGATTAAATCGACTACCAGGGCTCATTGCAGAAACCCTTAAACATGAAGAGCAAATTAAAGAATTAGCCAAAAACTTTAAAGATAAATTTAATACTATTTTTTTGGGCAGAGGCACGATGCATGCTATTGCCATGGAGGGTGCACTTAAGCTTAAAGAGATTAGTTATATTCATGCTGAAGCCTTCCCTGCGGGTGAACTCAAGCATGGCCCTATTGCCCTAATCGATAAAGATACGCCAGTAATTGCCGTAGCGCCGAATGATGAACTATTAGACAAGCTAAAATCCAACCTACAAGAGGTTAAATCAAGAGGTTCAGAGATGATTGTATTTGAGGATGAGGCTGCCGAGGTTCAACCCATAAAAGGCATGACTATTATTCCCACTACGACTGGCCTAGGCAGGATTACTGCACCGATTATCTTTACTATTCCATTGCAACTCTTAAGTTATCACGTGGCACTAATCAAAGGTACGGATGTTGATCAGCCTAGAAATCTAGCCAAGTCAGTTACAGTTGAGTAAAATTTTATTTAAATTATTGATTTTTAAGTAATTTATTAAAATAAAAGATAAAATAACATAATCAAAATTCCCATCAATATTAAAATTTTGATCGGGTTATAACTATCATCAACAATCTCAATATCTTTAGTAAATCGACACTTAGGATAACTTTCACATCCTAAAAACTGTGATCCTTTATTTGGACCATTTTTAACTTCTCGTAAAATAAGATCTGATCCACACTTTGGACAGATTGTATTTGAAGAATAACGTTCATTCAGGGATTGAAGGCGTTCTTCATTATTAATCCCACCCTCCTTTTTTAATTTCTTTAATAAATTTGATATTCTTTTTAATTCTTTTTTATCTATAACCTCATCATTAAACTGATTGATGAAATCACTGAGTACATAAGAAAGTACTTTTGGAGGTAAATCTGTCATAAACTCTGAGTCTCCATTAAAAAAAACTACAGTTTGAATATGTGATTCTTTCAAATTGAGAAATTCAGATAGAACTTTTTTTGTCTATATGTCTGTCTCAATGGATTCTGGAATGTATATCTTCTTTCAAAAATAACTTGAGTCCATTTTGATTGATCAATAGATCCAAATATCCATCCCTTTCGATTCTTTGTCTCAATAATAAAAAGTCCAAAAGGTGATAGAACTATATGGTCCAACTGGGAAGTTCCATTTCTGGATGGAATAATGATATTGGAAAATCTCTTGTAATTTTTTTATCTAGAGTAAACCATAAATTTAAACTTGTTTTTTTGTTCACCGAACCAACCTTTAAACATTTTTAGTTTAAATAACATTTCAAAAGTATAACTAACTGTATCATTTTCACCTCTACTGTTTTATAATTTCTTCATAAAAGTTAGATCTAAGAAGTACTTTATGTTGGGGTATTATTTGTGAAGAAAAAAGGAACTTATTCTTGAGTATAAAGTTAGGTTTGACGAATCGGGGACTATGATATCGAACGATATCATATGTACTTCTAAAACAATTCCGTTACGGTCGAATAAGCTTAGAGCTACAAAATTATTAGTTATTTGTGTCTTGGATACCCATTTGGATTTTGAGACTGCCAACGCCAAGTATCTTCACACATCTCATCAAGCTCATGTTTCGCCTTCCAGTCTAATATTTCTACTGCATAGGCAGGGTCGGCATAGCAAGTAGCAATATCGCCTGGTCTTCTATCTACTATTTGATAAGGCACGCGTTTACCGGAAGCCTTCTCAAAAGCCTTAATCATATCAAGCACTGAGTAGCCTTTACCTGTACCTAAGTTAACTATCAATACTTGTGGCTTGTTTTTTAAGGCCTGCAAAGCCTTTACATGTCCTTTTGCCAAATCTACCACATGTATGTAATCACGCACACCTGTTCCATCCGGTGTATTGTAATCTCCACCAAAAATACTAAGTTTCTCTAATTTTCCAATAGCCACTTGTGAAATATACGGTATCAAGTTATTTGGAGTGTCATTTGGATCTTCGCCAATCTGACCACTCTTATGTGCACCAACAGGATTAAAGTATCTAAGTAGTGCTATATGCCAGGTATCATCTGCAACAAACACATCTTGTAAAAACTTTTCAATCATTAACTTGGAGCGACCATATGGGTTAGTTACTGACAATGGAAAATCTTCTTTGATAGGCACCGTATGTGGATCACCATATACCGTAGCAGATGAACTAAACACAAAAGTTTTACAACCAAACTCACGCATAACTTCTGCCAGTATAAAAGTGCCGCCAACATTGATGTCATAATATTCAATCGGCTTCTCTACTGATTCGCCAACAGCTTTCAATCCAGCAAAATGAATCACTCCATCAATTGAATATTTTTCAAACACATAGGTAAGGGCTTGTTTATCACGAATATCTACTTTATGAAAGGGGATGCTACAACCCACAATATCTTCAACACGCCTTATAGATTCTAGTGAAGAATTATACAAGTTATCCACCACTATAACTTTATAACCAACGTTAATAAGCTCAACACAAGCATGTGAGCCTATATAACCAGCACCACCTGTTACTAAGATATTCACACTCCCTCCTTATACAATAAATCTTCAATACCGCACTGGGGTTGAAACCCGGGTACAACTTCAATAAGAAGGTTTCGGAGTTTTTCTTGATTACAATCTTGAATTGCCACTTCAAACTCATTTAATATTGGCTCCAATTCATCCCAAGACAACGTGTCCTCTTCAGCTCGCATAATCAGTGAGTTATTAGTTTCACTCACATTGCCACCAATGAGCAATTCTTCATAAAGTTTTTCACCAGGCCTAAGGCCGGTATATTTAATCTCAATATCACCATCAGGATGAGATTCATCCTTAACCTCTAATCCACTTAAATGAATCATCTTCCTGGCCAAATCATCAATGCGTACTGGCTTACCCATATCAAGTACAAAAACATCGCCACCTGTACCCATTGCACCTGCTTGGATTACTAGTTCTACCGCTTCAGGTATGGTCATAAAATAACGAATAATATCTTTATCTGTAACAGTAACCGGTCCACCGGCTTTAATTTGTTGTTTAAATAGCGGAATAACCGACCCGCTAGAGCCCAATACATTTCCAAATCGAACCATGGTAAATTTTGTATCACTTTGCCTAGCATCAAGCGATTGCAATACCATCTCAGCAGTGCGTTTAGTGGCGCCCATTGTGTTTGTTGGACGCACTGCCTTATCAGTTGATATCAGTACAAAAGTTTCAACGCCTGTATCAATAGCCACTTGAGCGGCACACAGCGTACCAAATATATTGTTGTAAATCCCTTCAGTGTTGTTAAGCTCCACCATTGGCACATGCTTATAAGCCGCCGCATGATAAATAGTGTTCACACTAAATCGATTAAACACTTTATTCAGTCGGCTTCTGTTATTAACACTACCCAGTATGGGATAAACATCAACTGAATAAATGTTAATACTAGAAAGTTCTTTTTCAATAGTATAAAGCGCTAATTCACTCATTTCATACAAGATTAACACCTTAGGCTTTAAAGACAACACTTGTCGACACAATTCAGAACCAATTGAGCCGCCAGCACCAGTCACCAATACCACTTTATCAGTAATATTTTGACTTAATAATTCTTTGTTAGGCTTTACTGCATCGCGCCCAAGCAGATCTTTAATACTAACTTCCTTTAGATCAGAAATATTAATCTTACCTTGTGCTAATTCAGACACACCTGGCAACGAACGTACCATTATCGAGTACGACTCTAGCAAGTTAATTATCTCATTACGACGAACACGTGACACTGAAGGGAGTGCTAACAGCACTTCAGTTATCTTATATTTACTAATTAAATTTTCAATATCATCTGTAGAGACAACTTCAACGCCTCCGATAGACTGCCTTTGCAATTCATGCTTATCATCTATAAAGGCTACTGGACGATATTCGGATGATTGCTGCAATGCAGTAAGCAATTGCCTGCCAGCAGACCCTGCGCCATAAACAACGACATTATTCTTAATTTTTTGACTTACTCTATCTAAGTCTAGAAAAAACCAGCGTGCAGCCATGCGCGACCCGCCAATGATTAATATTGTCAAAACCCAATTAATAAGAATGACCGAACGTGGAATCCCTTCAACTGCCATCATAAAACCAACCACGCCCCATACCAATGCATATAAAGAAGCAGCTTTAATCACAACCCACAATGCTTTAAAGCTAATATAACGAATTACTGCACGATATAGTCCAAATTGCACAAAAATAGGGGTTGCAATAATTGGGGCACCAAATATTACCCAGATTAAATCATTCCCCGGCCAATACCAGTGCCCAAGCCTTAATGCGAATGAAGCCAATAATATTAAAACCAAAAAGAAAGAATCAACAAGTGCCATTGTTAATTGCTTATTAAGCCTTGAAAAATTCAATAAAGTTTTAAGCATATCAGTAATTAACTGCCAACTTCATAATAGATGATATTGTGTTACAAGTCTCATGGATCTCATCTTCAGTTAAAGTAGGGTGCACCAAAAACATTAACGACACCTCCCCTAGCTCCTTTGCATTAAGCAATCTTTCTTTGGGTCTAAAACCAGTGTCATCAAATGCCTTTTCTAAATATACTTCAGAGCAAGACCCTGAATAGCAAGGTACGCCCAATGCGTTAATTTCATTAATAATTCGATCACGACTCCATCCATCTTTTAACTGACTAAGCTCAACAAATACATAACATTTATAAGCAGCATGTTCAACATAATCAGGAATAATTGGCACACGTACACCTTTGCACTGTCTAGAGGCATTCCAAATTTTATTGGCGTTCTTAATGCGTTTATTATGCCAATCTGGCATTCTTTTTAACTGAATTCTGCCTATAGCAGCTTGCATTTCGGTCATACGCCAGTTGGTACCGAATGATTCATGTAGCCATCTAAACCCTTTAGGATGCTCTCGCTCATACACAGCCTCATAACTCTTGCCATGATCTTTGTATGCCCACATCTTCCGCCACAAAGATTCATCATTAGTAGTTACCATGCCACCTTCGCCACCTGTGGTCATTATTTTATCTTGGCAAAAGCTCCAGCAACCAATATGCCCAATTGACCCTACAGGCTGGTCTTTGTATTTTGCCCCATGTGCTTGAGCGCAATCCTCAATTACATACAAATTATGCTCATTAGCAATAGCCATTATTTCATCCATATCACATGGCCAGCCTGCCAAATGAACGCAGATAATTGCTTTTGTTTTGTCAGTGATAACAGGGTAAATAGAATCAGGTATTATATTTTGACTTTCTAAATCAACATCGACAAAAATAGGCGTTCCACCAACATTAACAATTGAAGAAACAGTGGCAATAAACGTTCGCGAAGTGACAATCACCTCATCCCCAGCACTAATGTTTAATGTTTTGAGTGCTAAATCTAAAGCGACCGTTCCATTTGCCAATGAAACAGCATATTTGGTATTTGACCAGACAGAAAATTCTTGCTCAAATGCTCGACACTCACCGCCGGTCCAATAATTGACTTTATTGGATAATAGTACGTTACAAACAGAATTTATCTCTTTTTCTGTAAACGATGGCCATGAAGAAAATTGATTACTAATCATTATTTAATTTACGCACTACTTTAGCAGGGACACCAAAGGCCAATACGTTATCAGGAATATCTTTAGTCACTAAACTATGTGCTCCAATTGTAGAATTTTCACCTATAGAAACTCCGGGTAAAATAGTTGAATGACTGCCAATTTTACAACCTTTTTTCAGTTTGACCTTTCCATGTGTTTTGTCGATAGTTGACTCTGAATAAATAGAACAATGAGATCCTATTTGAACTTCATTTTCAACAATAACTCCATATCTAGCATTGATATAACTAAAAGCTCCAATGTCAGTTTTATAGCCCAAGTCAAAGTTACTAACATGCTGAACAATCCAATTGTATTTTGTTAATTCACCCTCTTTAACTTCTGGATAAACCCAATCTGAAAACCGCTCAACTTTACTCATTATCTTTATTGCCAATAAATTTTTTCATTGTAACACTGTTGCTTCCAGTAATATCACTTCTCATCAAGACCTTCTTGATGGTTAGCCATAATATTTTTATATCTAACCATATTGACTGATTATCAACATACCATACATCTAAATCAAATTTTGCATCCCAACTGATTGCATTACGTCCATTAACCTGCGCCCAACCTGTAATACCCGGCCGAACCTCATGCCGTCTAGCTTGTCTTTCTGAATATAAAGACAAATATTCTATCAATAAAGGCCTAGGTCCCACAAGACTCATATCACCTTTTAAAACACTCCAAAGACCCGGAAGCTCATCTAAGCTTGTCGAACGCAAAAACTGTCCAAATTTAGTCAATCTGTCGTAATCAGGTAATAACGCACCATATTGATCACGCTCATTAGTCATTGTCCTAAACTTTATCATATTAAATAAATTTCCATCAAGGCCCGGCCTAGTTTGTTGAAAAAAAACAGGGGATCCAATGAATAATTTTACTAATAAAGCTACCAGCAAGATTATTGGAACAAGTAAAGGGGTGCTAAAGATTAGTAATAATAAATCGAAAAATCGCTTCATAGTGGAAAAATCACAATTTCTTTAAAAAGGAGTCATAATACTGCATGTACTTATTATTAACAATATTAATGTCAAATTCAGATACAACCAACTCTCTGCCTTTTGCTCCCATAGACATTCTCAAGCTCTTATCACTTAAAAGTGTCTCAATTTTCTCTGACAATAGTTGAGTATTCTTAATCGGCACTAAAAATCCATTAACTGTATCGGTCACAACATCTCTACATCCGTAGGTGTTTGTTGTGACTATCGGTTTAGACATTGCGCATGCTTCTAGCAAAGTTAAGGGCAAACCCTCACGATAACTAGGAAGAACAAATATATCACTTATCGCCATAATATCGTTAACATCATCTCTGTGATCTAACCACCTTACATTCCCTTGCAACAAAAAATCTTTATTTATATTGGTATGATTACCCTTGTCAATACCGCCAATTAGGATAAATTCCACATCTTTTTGTTTATTAGAAATGATGCTGGCAGCTTCGTAAAACTCCCTAACACCTTTGTCTTTAATAGCACGAGCTACCATTAAAACCACAAGTTTGTTTTGTACATTTAAATTAGATCTGATACTTTCTAACTTTGACAAATTGTAGTAAGCAATGTTATTTTTTTTAGTATCAATACCAACACTCTTAATAATGTTAACCTTTTTAGTATCAATTATATTGCTGTCAATCATGTATTGAGGATCACTAGTATTTACAAAAACACATCCGTCTGATGTTCTAAATGTTTTAACATACAGGCGCTCCATAATCCATCTTACTAGCTTAACCTTAAGGGTATTTGACGTGTAAAAAGATCCAAGGCCTTCAACCAAATTTAAAATAACTGGCACCTTAGCCCTTCTAGCAGCAAAAGTGCCATAAATATTAGGCTTTGCACCAAAAGTATGGATTATGGATAAGTCTAAATGCTTGATTGCTTGATAAATATTATTAATGGCTTTTCGCTCGACAAAAGGATTTAGGCTTTGTCTATTTATTTCATAATTGACAACCACTATACCATGGCTTTCTAATAGCTTATTCATGTCGCCTTTAGGGCAAATTGCATATACCCTATAACCTCTTTCAATCAAAGAAAGCATAATAGGGAGGCGAAATCTGTACAGACTAAAATCCCAATGAGATAAAAAACCTACACATAAGTTTGTGCTATTCAAAGGTTTTTCATGCATATAGATTGCATATCAAATTTATTTTTTAAAAATTGATACTCTTTCAAGATTTTCTCAAGATTTTGTAAATTCTGTTTTCTGTTTTTACCAAAATTATGAGGATGCCACCAAAGATGATAAATAGAATTATTTTTTGCAGCAAATTTCATTTCTCTTTTCACTCTCCTAAGTAAGAAAAAATTTAAAAAAGAATTTGAATAGGGTCTAAGAAATCTATTACCATAAACACCCTTTAACTTGTGATGAACAGCACTATCAATTGATAAGTTATTACTAATACCAATATAAGAGTCTAATAATCTAAACAACCTGCTTACCAACCCTCCCTTTGGATTAAATTTGTTAAGATTTTCACGATACGATGTAAATTGATACTTATGTAGAATTTTTACATACTCATGATTTACAGCATTTCTTGGGAAAACAAAGCTTTTTAAATCAACATCAAATTTATCTTTAGCAATCTTTACTGCGGCCTTTAAATCATCCTCAAACTGATTGATATTTTGCCCTTCTTCATTGCAATAATAGTGTGAATAAGAATGACTAGCAACCTCTTGATTAGGGTAGCTCAAAATCAAATCAATTAGGCTGTGAGCATAATGAAATTTATCAGATTTTTCATCGTCGCCAATATGAACACTATACGCGTCTAAATCGGTATTTTTATATGAAGGCCTTAATGCGGGCTTATACTTTATGTAGTCATCTTTAGTTTTATTAAATAGCAAGCCAACAACTGCCCAAGTAACATGAATATCGTACTTATCAAACAATTTTAGCATCTCAGGTATAGCCTGTCTTGCACCCAAAATATTTTTATCATACCCACGAATATTCATATCGAACACGCCCCAGTGCAACTCAAAATCAAGACTAATTATTAATTTAGAAGATTTCACAATAGCTTACCCATAACTTTAAATAAACCCTTTAATACAGGCCTTGTCAATCGATTAAATTGGAAAAAATATTTAACTTTAATTAGATTTTTTTTAATATGTCCAATAAAGCTTTTTTTCCCAGCAAGCTTGTAAATATAATTAACATTATTAGCCCACTCTTTTTTGTACCCGGAATTCCCCGTCATAAAATCAATTTTTTTATATTTTGAATCTATGCAGTATTTTACCAATTGACTTAGGAGGATCCTTCCCAAACTATACCTTCTATACTCTTCCTGAATAGTAGTTGTATGCTGATAGAAATAAACAACACCTTCCTCTACTAGACAGTAGCCATATGAAAGTAATTTCTTGTTATTATCATACAAAACAGCTAAAAATGCCTTATCTTGCGTGGCTAAATCAATCATAGCTGTTTTGTATTTTTCGAACCCTTCTTTACTCCTCCATATGGACGAAGTGTACTCTTTAGACCATCGATCATTAAAGAGGGTGTAGACTTGGTCAAGAAAAAAAATTAACCTATCTTTATCTGTTAAAACATCAAAATGTAACTCGCCATAATTATCATTAAAAAGCTTTTCCGACCTTCTTATGTTATACCAAAATTTCTTCTTATGTGTGCTTCTGAGAAGGTCCTGTGTAGATGGCAAATCCATATAAGGAGATGTGGCATATTTAACGTACAGAAAATTTTCACTTCTATCATTTTGCAAAAATAACAGGGGGTGTGGATTGTATTCATTTTTCAGATAATCAAACATAGTCTAAAATATTAAGTACGCGCTTATCTATTGGCAATACCAATATCACTTCCCATATTCTTTTATCAACATTTATTTTATGAAATGCTGGCCATGTATACACATCAATACAGTTTTTTCTATATATATCAATTAATTTGTCTCTTGTTTTTTTATTTTTACAAATAATTGGGAATCCCTGCAGGACCGTATTGTTAGTAATCTTTTCCTCTAAAAATAAAGGCTTAAAATCAGATTTTAATATTAGTACTTTATAGTATTGAGTGGTAAGGAGTTTTCTTCTCTGAACAACTTCATTAAAATTAATATGATTCAATATAAAACTATAAAATATAGCAAAGTTAAATCCCCATTGGTAAGAAACATATGAATCATTGCTAACAGTAATTTGTTTTATATTTTTATTAATATGTTCACCTTGACGCACAAAGCATAATATTTTTTTCAAAAGAGCGATTAACAACCTCTTAATAAAAACAAATAAATTAATAAAATCCTTTTGCTTTTCCAATTTACCGATTGCAATTGCCCCAACTTGAAAAGGGAGATTCTTGTATACACTGGTAATTAGATAATCACTCTCATAAGTATGGTTAATTTTACTCGACACAAGCGATAGAAATGAGTGTGCCGCATCTCTAATAATAATAATTTCCTTACTTTTAAGTAATCCCATTAAAGGTTTGTTTATTTTGGTAACAACCCCAAAATAGTCAACAAAAAATATCACTTTGGTTTTATCTGTAATTAATGACTCGACCTCAAGTGCATCAAATAACATGCTTTCATCAACATTATAAAATTTAATACGCTCTGAAAAGGGAAGGATAGATTCAATAACGGTGCCACACAGATAATTGGGCAAAATAATTTCATCGTCTGAAGTTATTTTATTAGTCATTAGAATGGCGTAAATAGCTTCTCTAGAATATGTAAAAAAGTTAAAACTTTCTTCAACCAAATGGTTATTTTTTCTTGTTAAATCTGAAAAACTAAAACTACTTTCTCTTGAAATATACATACTAATACTTTTACAGCTTTCCAAAAATCTTATTAAAGATAAAATATGAAAAATTTGAGGGCGACTTTAATATTGCTTGGGCAATCGTTCTAACGGCTGACAAAAAGTCTCCAGAATTGAGATCGTTTAACGCAGTATTAAAAAATATTCTTGAATTAATTTTATTAGCAAGCTTCCTCTTATGCTTATTAGATATATCAAGATGCGCTTTCAATAAAGCTATTAGATTAACTCTGTTCATCAACTCATTCTTTGAGGTATTGTTATTGTGAATTAAATATTCTCCTTCCACACTATCTATAAAGTTAAACTTTGCCTCAGCTTGAGCACATTGCAACCACATATCATAATCTTCTACAGCAATAAAATCTTTTCTTTCGCTAAATAAAATATCGTGCTTATCAAGAAATTTTTTTCTCACAATGGTTGCAGATGTTGAAAGCATGTTGCCTTTGGTTAACAGCGCTTCATAAAAGAAATCTGAATACGGCCCATATTTTCGTATTTTTCTTGTGCCAACTTGCTGATTAACAACAATTTCATTCGTACTAATAACATCATAAACATCAGCTCTTTGTATTTTTTCTGCAACTATTGCCAGTCTTGTTGGGTACCAATAATCATCAGAGTCTAAAAATGCCAGCCACTCTCCTTTTGCGGCATTTATACCCATGTTTCTTGATTTTGCTATTACACCCATATTATGAATTTTTAACAACTTAATTCGATTGTCGTTAAAATTTAACACAACCTCATTTGTATGGTCGTTAGAATTATTATCTACTACTAGTACCTCCCAGTTAACATAATGTTGATCTAATACAGATTGAAGTGCCTGCTTTAATAAATCTTCATGATTATAAGTTGGTATCACAATAGAAAAAAATGGCTTCACATTAATCATGAGTAAAATTTTCCTTACAAAAGATAATCAAGTCTTTGATCTCTTTATCAAAGTTATTAGCAAATTCAAATCCAATATTATTCAAATAGTCAGTTCTAAAATCAAATGTAATTTTCTTTATAGAAGATTCTTTGCTATGTATTATTGGTGGCTCAAATCCTAAAACATTTTTACAAATAAACTGCACTTTTTCTGCCATTTCACCAATTGTACGCGCCTTTCCACTGCCTATATTAACAATATTACCACTTGCATTCTCATCTTCTATCAAAAGCTCTATTGCAGAGCAAAAATCATCAATAGTGGCAAAGTCACGAACCGCCTTACTCTCACCATACAGTGTCAATGAATTTTCAACAACTGCTTGCCTACATAAATCATTCACTAATAGCATCCAGCAATTCACATCTTTGCTTGCTGGTCGACCAAATGCATTGGCAATACGAACAACTGCACCACCTATATCGCCTTGATTGACAGCTGACAATACAGCCTCCTCTCCAGCAACATGACTTGTTGCATAAGGATGTTCATTGTTTACTGGTGTATCTTCAGTAACAACACCAGTCAGATTATTACTATAAACATGGGCTGTTGACAGATAAATGATTTTCTTGATGCTTTGTTTAACCATTGCGTGAACAAGCCTTTGAGTATAAGTACCATTAACCAAGAAAGCCTTATCAGGATCATCACCGCAGTCTTGCGCATTAAGCCCAGATGCATGGATAATAATATCAACTGACTTACATGCATTGAGCAAAGACTTCTCACTCTCCCAATCAATTTTTATTGTTTTCGATAATGGCAACCAATCAGGCGGATCTTGATCAGTTCTGCTGGCTAAAATAATATTGTAATCACCAGATAAATACTGGCCCAATCGCCCGCCCAAAAGACCAAAGCCACCGGTAATTAAAACTGTCTTTTTCATTACCATAAAGCAACTCTATGGCGCATTCCAGTCATAATCAAAAGTATCCAAATCAACATTTTCACTCTCGTTCAGACTATGCTCAATGCTTGCCAAATTAAGCAGTATATTCTCATTAGACAAACCTCTAAAAGCAACCCATAAGCCTGGCTCAACCGTCAGCCTTTGATAATTTCCTTTCGACAGCTTAACATTAAAGAAGTCAATGCCATTATGTACTAAAAACTCGACCTCACCTATTACAACAACCAAATTCATGGTCATTTCAGTGTGTTTTTTCCAACCCTTAACATCAGATTTGTTGACAGTTGAAAAATAAGCCTCCCCAAATCCAGCAAAACCCTTATCACTCTTCTTCATAGCGTGAAAGATATCACCCTTTGGGTGTGCGATTTGTTTTAACGGGGTGAGAATAACACCACTCAATATTTTGTTATACCTTGTAGACATGATAGGATTGTTGCCTTGCAAAAGATGATGCAAATCCAATATTGTTAGACAAATAACTATCCAACATCCCAAAAATAGAGTGTTCTTTACCTGAAAAACTAATCTTTAATTCAGGCTTAAAAATTATCTCTGAATACCTTATTTGTACATGTTGCTCAAATATTCCACTAACCATATCTTTTTGTTCTTGAGATGCTCTCGATAAGTAAAAACGAGGCGAGTTACCCTGAACTATATATTCCCTACCTAATAATTTATAAATAAATCTAATAAAAAATTGATTGTTAAGAGAGAAGTTAGCAAAAAGTCCGCCTTTTTTTAATACCCTGTGCGCCTCTAATATAGTTTTTTTAAAGTTAGGAATGTGTTGCAGAGTTTGAACACTCCAATATCCATCAAATACATTATTATCAAAAATCAAATCAGTAGCATCTGCATGTATTAAAAACACACTTCGGTTAATATCTTCTTTAAGAATATTTTTTGCATGATATAAATTGCCTTTAATAAAATCAACAATGAATATCTTTATGTCGGGCCTTATTTTAGACACATCTCTCCAGTGCCAGCCCCAACAACCCCCTACATCTATAATACGTGCATTTTCAGGCATCCTATCACAAAACAACTTAACTTCTTTATCCATAACAGGAGTTGAGTGATGCTGGGACAACACCATTAGGTAATCATCATAAACCTCATCTGCCACAGATGTTCTAGTTTTGATTTCATCTTCTTGGTCTATATTTTTAAATTCATAACTATATATACCATCATCATCCAAGATAAGCTTGTCAAATATATCTTGCAGCTCGCCATCATTAATCATACCCAAGACAACCCTTTCTCATGTGCTATATTCTGATATTCATCTATTTGACTTATTGTTTTAACCAGCATGTCGCTGCTATTTTTATAATAGTCATAATACCACTCAGAAGTAAATTTAATAGTGTTTTGATAATCTAATGCTGCCTGCCATTTCAACAAGGAAAGCGCCTTATCACAGTTTAGTTTCAGCAATCCAGCCTCATGAAAAGGAATATTATCCGTCACAGTAAATGCATCAGATACATTTTCAAAATTCCAATATTCACTTAAATCTTCTAGTAATTCTACAACTGTATGGTTTTGCTCTGCACGAGGTCCAAAATTAAATCCTTCGCCATTAAGATTTTCATCATTATGAAGTTCGTGACCTAAATTTAAGTATCCGCTAAGTGGCTCCAAGACATGCTGCCAAGGGCGTGTTGCTTCTGGACTTCTTATCTCAACACTCCCCCCTTTGCTCCAGGCTTCAACACAATCCACAACAATCCTGTCTTGCGCCCAATCACCACCACCAATCACATTGCCTGCCCTAGCAACTGCCAAGCGCACATTAGATTCTTTTGACTTAAAGAATGAGTGGTAGTATGACTTGAATATTAATTCTGCCGCACCTTTAGAGCCACTGTAAATATCCTTGCCACCCATCGGATCATTTTCTTTATAGCCCCAAACCTGCTCAATATTATCGTAGGCCTTATCACTTGTAATAATAACTGCCGTACATTGATGATTTGAAATTCGCAATGACTCCAACAAATTAGTTGTGCCCATTACATTTGATGAAATAGTATCTAACGGATTGTCGTAAGATGTTGATACTATTGCTTGCGCTGCCAAATGAAACACAAAATCTGGTTTTTCGTCTGAAACCAATTGACTCAGTGATTCTATATCACGAATATCAATAATATAGTGCTGGATTTTATCAGCTAATCCTAATATCGCAAACATTGATGGCTTAGTTGGAACATCTCTAGAGACTCCAATTACATCGGCACCTAAATTTAATAACCACGTGGTTAACCAAGAGCCTTTAAAGCCAGTATGCCCTGTTACTAATACTTTTTTATTTTGATATATATTTTCAAACATTATTTATCCCAGATCATCCAAGGGGCGTTACCATGCTCACACATTTCATTAAGTTTGATCTTATCTCTTAGTGTATCCATTGGCATCCAAAAACTTTTGTGTTTGTAAGTAAAGATTTCTCCATTTTGCGCCAGCCTTCTAAGTGGCTCCTGTTCAAATACAACATCATCACCATTATCAATGTAATCCAACACTTCTGGCTGACAAACAAAGTAGCCGGCATTTATCCACGACCCATCTCCTTTAGGCTTTTCTTCAAAAGTCGTAACTTGATCATTCTCGTTAATATTAAGCGCACCGAATCTACCTTCGGGTTGGGCAGAGGTCATAGTCATTAACTTACCATGTTGCTGATGAAATGAAAGCGTCTCTTGAATATCAATATCAGCCACACCATCGCCGTAAGTAAGCATAAAAGGCTCATTGCCAATATGTTCTTTTGCTTTTTTAATCCTTGCACCGGTCATTGCGTTCAGTCCAGTATCAAGCAAGGTCACTTTCCAGGGTTCGCTAGAATTATTATGCACCTCCATATCACCATTTGACATATCGATGGTCACATCACTTTGGTGCAAAAAGTAATTCGCAAAATATTCTTTAATATAATAACCTTTATATCCTAATAATATTACAAACTCATTAATCCCATAATGAGAATAAGTCTTCATAATATGCCACAAAATCGGCTTACCACCCACTTCAATCATTGGCTTAGGTCTTATATCTGTTTCTTCGCTTAAGCGTGTTCCAAAGCCACCTGCCAATAACAATACTTTCATTTTTTTAATTCCTCATATTTTGCAATTCAAATACTCTTGAAATGTTCTCTGCGCTCGGCTCAATAAACAAATTATCCCTATACCAAGCAGCAATGCTTTTTATCTCATGCATATTTTTATTTCTAAATTCTAGTAACTTTTTCGATTTTTTCTCCACTTCCGTTTTATCAAAAGCAATATCCCATATTTTACTCTTACCTATGTCCACTAAAGGATTGGTTGCCAACTCACTTTCTCGCGCAACAACAATGACACTAATTCCACAAGAAACCGCCTCAGCCATGGAGCCAGTGGCCCCACCAATAATTAAAGCAGTTTCAGGAAATAAATCATAAATATTTTTATTGGTTACCTTGGTGTTTTTGAACATGGCATCTCGAAAAACATCAGCATCTATTGCAGGATGACTTTTAAAAAGCACCGCATCAAAATTACCAACTAATCGTAACAGGCTTATTGTTTCATCAACAAAATATGAACCCAAAAGGGTCACATTAGCACCTGTATTCTGAACCTGATACTCAAAAAGCTTTGAATACCTTAAAGACACACCCAATTGATAATCAACCAACTCCCTTTTCAGCAAGTAATGACTGCCATTCACCAAAACCTTATTTGGTGCACACCCAATAATTTCATCAATATCTTGAACATGCGTATTAAAATAAACTGTGTAATTAACCAGAAACTGGCAAGCATATATCTTTATATCGCTATTTTTTCTAATAGCATAATTAAATGACCTTTCTATAATTTGAAATTCTGACCAAGAATATATTTTAGAAATCTCACTTATTTTGGCAAGATTTTTACCAAAAATATACCGACTAAATGCTTCAAATTGTTGCTTGGATATATCCCCTAACAAATGAACATTAAACAAAACATCTTGTTGACTTTCTTCTTTAACAAGCAGCCTAAGTGTTTTAAAGGGGTAGAAAATAACCAACCAGGCCAACCGAAAGAAATCTTTTACTGATAATAATTCAAATTCAAATAAAAAATTATTTTTATTTTTATTGATAATTCCAAAGAAAGCTCTGAGTTGGCGATGTAATTTAAAAGGACTATTATTTAAACCATACAACCTAGGAATAAATATATATCTTGTATTTGTCTTTTCTAAAACAGGATATAAGACAGAAAAGTAATCTTCACTAAACACACCTTTTTTTATTACATTATCAACCAAAACAAACACATCTAAAATCAAGCTTTTCTGCGTAACTTGGTATTTTTTTTTATACAACAATTTGTAGTAAATAAATACTAAAATATACTTAGAAAATGCCAAAAGATGAAGGACGTAAAACTTACCTACATTAACAAGAAATAATTTCAGCTTATTTTGATTATTGATTTTTTCAAAAAGAAAATCTTTAGGGAACTTTGTAATATAAGGGTTAATTGTCAGAGTTGTGTTGACAATACTATGTATGTCATTTTTTTTTTGCCTTTTGATATTAGCAACATAGTCATATAGTTTTTTAATTTTCAGCATAATGCACCATTCCAAAACTTATAGCATATCTACTTACTCTCTATTTGATCAAAATCAACTATGTCATTAAAATTATCAATATACTTTGTAGATATGCTTTCTAAATCAATATTATTAAATCCGTAAAAATCAAGATTACTCATCTTTGCTGCATCATAATCATTAATACTATCACCAATTAAAATTGTTTCATTGTTCAAATATTGGTTTTTTATCAATAAATTTTTTACCAGATCATTTTTATGCGCTGGCGAACCGTTAATAGACTGAAAATAATTATCAATTTCCAAAACTTTACACAAATACTGTAATTCTTTTTCGTCTGAACCTGAGACTATGTGCATGTTGTATTTAAGAGAATTTCGCTTAATAAAATTAAGCGTATTTATCATTAAATATTTTTTATCGATTAATTCCCTTCTCATAATAATTGAAAAATTCTCGGCATAGCTAGCAATCTCCTCTTTGGAAATTTCTTGCTTTAAGACATTATTGAAGAAATATTTAATCTTTACATAGCGTGATAAGCCACCATTTTGATCATGATACTCTGATAATTTATCCACTAAATCATTATCAAAATCTTCAAAAATTTTCTTAAATCCATAATCTCTGATTGGCATACTATCCAAAATAACACCATCAAAATCAAATAAAATCGTTTTTATCACAATACATCGTCCTTATATTTTAAAAAAAGTACGTCGCTCTTCATTCTATTTGCCACATAATCCAAGTCTTCTTGTGTATCCACACTAATAGCTGTACTGTTTACTTTTACAGCCTTTATTTGATAATCATTTTCTAGTACTCGCAACAACTCATGGGATTCTACTTTATCTAAAGGAGTCTGACCTAATGAATAATATGTTTCTAGAAATTCACTCGTAAAACTCATCACATGGTATGCCTTATACATATTGTCAACCTTCTCTTTGTAGTTGGATGGTATATCACTTCTTGATATAAACATTACGTGTTCACTCTGGGTAATTGCCACTTTAAAATCAGATGGAGAGTTAACCTTATAAAAGTCGTTATATAGTAAGGAAACAGATGCATCACTAGATATCAAGCCACTAACTCCCATATCGATATGTTCAGGTTTTACCAAAGCTTCATCACCATTAATAACAACAAAGATATCGCCAAATATTTTTGTTGAAACCTCATACGTTCTTTCGGTGCCATTATTATGCTTTTCAGAGGTCATAATGGCCTTGCCGCCATACTCCCGAACAACGTTAAATATCCTTATATCGTCCGTAGCAACATACACTTCATCTAACACTTTAGACATGAGCACTCTCTTTAGCACATGTATTATCATAGGTAGTCCAGCTATATCTTTTAAAGGCTTTCCCGGTAATCTTACGGATGCATATCTGGAAGGTATAATTCCAATAACTTTTTGCTTTGTATGCTTTTTAAATTGTGATGGTGTCAAGTACGATATATGTATTTTTTCTGATATATGCTGAATAGATTTTATTAATAAATTATTATTTTCTATTAATACTTTATTATTAACAACTTTATTATATTCACCATAACTATAGTCATATCCCTCACTTTTTTTATAACCGTCTAGGCCTGCTAAAAAAACATTTCTAACTTGGTGGATGGTAAGTAAATTTAACGCCAAAATTGCCACATTGTCCACACAAAGATTTTCATACTCAAACAACACTTTGAAATCCAGAACAAAACAATTCTTATGTTTAGGCTTTACCTTGATATTTGAAGTAACAATCAACTTATCCTCTTCTATATCGCTTGAAAAGCTGTTGTAACGCATTTGATTTGAAAAAAATGAATAGCTATATTTGGTGTGTCTATTAATATGATTTAAACTAATCACCTGCAAAGCATATTCGTTAATTTTTTCATTAAGCTGCTCATTGTGTTTTAATACACTACTGCCAGATGCTAGTAAAAGTATATTTTTCTTATAAAAAATATCTGGTAAATCTTTTATTTTTAACGATATTTTTTCTTTGTATTCTATATACATAGTTTCGATAGTATCAATATCAAACTCCCTTCGATCTTCTGTAGGTATTAGATTTAGAAGTTTTTTTATTTCTACAATTGAAAGGTTTTTTTTGTTAATTAAAAGTGAGGCGTAACTTGGATGGCAATTATAAATCGCCGACAAAAAATGCTCTAAAGAATACCCCCATTCATTTTCTTGCTTAATAGTCAGCAAATAATCATCCACAACCTCAAGTAAACAATCAATATCGTAATCTGTACAATAATTTCTATTCAGATGATCTACTAAAAGCTCTGTATTTAAATTGCCAGCCCCTCTGCCCATTCCATAAATTGAACCGTCAATTATCGTCACTCTCTCACTTTTACTAGATATTTCCACCAAATCAATTGCATTTGAATAAGATAATTGTAAATTATTATGCGAATGAAATCCAAGTTTTACACCCGCTTTCAAGTTATTATCAAGTAGAAAATATAGTCTTCTTAAATTATTACTCAACATGGAGCCATGTGTATCGACAATGTAAAAAGCCGTAATATCATATTTGTTACATCTATCTATAAAATTGATAATTTCAATATCACTGTACAATTGTGTTGCAATCGGTTGAATAAAGACCTTATACCCCCTAGAGAGGATTACTTTAATATCGTCAAAAATTTTACAGTGATCAGATTTTCTAAATGAGTATCTAATTCCTTTTATTTCATTTTTAATTTTTTTATTTACATTAGGTAGCAACTGCACATCATATTTCCCGCGTTCCACCATAGCAACATTCAATGAGTTTTTTAATATAGTGCTTTGTAATAAATTATTTAAAATTTCTATACTAAAAAATCGACTAGAATTTGATTTTTTATCTACACTTTGATCTAAAAAACCACACTCTACAATATCAATACTTGCTAAATGTAATTGTTTAATAATATGGCTCATATCCGTATCATTAAAATTAAATTGATTTACATAACCACCATCTCGAAGAGTGCAATCTAAAATTTCAATATTCATCTTTTTTTAATTATTAAGAATGATGCATGCAAATAAAAAACTAACCACAAGCCATAAAGTCTAGTGCTTTTAGGAGATATTATAGATATAATTAAACCTGCCACAAGATTTATGATTGTTGAGGTGTGCTTTTTAAGCATTAAAATTTCTAAGGGTTTTTTGAATACACTCCTCTGAGGTATTTTTAGAAAAAGAGAACTTAAATAAGAAATCTTTTTTATACTCTATTGTTGAATTAAAGAATTCATAGAACCCTTGCTGTATTTGATTATTAAGATTTTTTGACATATCAATGTCTACCCAAAAAACACGCTTCTTAATATCTTTTAATGCATCACTAGTAAGATTTCTAAGGCCCATATTGAAATATAAAATGGGTAAGTTAGTCGCCATTGATATAGTTAATGCTGTGGTAGGATAATCTATAACAATATAGTCAAAGCCCTTGAAGTTAAATGATTCAAGTTTAACAAAAACAGCTTTATCTTTTCCTGAAATATAATGATCTTGAGATTTTCTACTTTTATTTTCAGGACGCTCCTTAGAGGTCAAATTTAAATCTTGACTAAATATAGCCTCTTGCAGTCTTATATAAGTTTCGTCATTTACATCCCTAAAAGGTCCGTACCTTCTATTTTCATTAAAAGACCCAGGAATAAACAATCCATTCATATTTCTATTTGCTTTACCAATAGTTGTTGCATTATTGAGAGTCTCTATCAAAGTGGAATGTCTTTTTAAAATCTTAACGTTGTGTCCGCTCAAGGGTAAATTATATTTACCAAGACGAGCATCTTCCCCACCATAAGACACATAATAATCACAATATGATAATTCTCCATACCCTATTATTGGCTCATCAAATATCATGAAGTCCATAACATTACCATGCGCAAAACTTACAACTAATTTATTATTAGATATGTGATTACAACAATTAATTCTATTTTTAAGAATCGCATTGCTAGTGCAGAATACAGCATCATAAAGCCTTTGAGTAGGCTTTCTTCCAATATACTTGTCAATATATCGAATGAAATTTTTAACAAAAACCTCCTTATTGTTAATTTTGTATTTAGTCGACATCCTCATTAGAAGCGACTCTAGCAAATCTACTTGCTGATCAGCATGCTTTAAATAAACTTGAGAAGGTAAAACTAATCTAAATTTATACTTGAAAATATTTTTAAATATAAACTGAGGAAACTCTTTTAGAGTAAAAGAATCAACCATAATTATTTTTTCTCCAAAAGAGAAAAAAACTTTCAATAAAATTGATGTAACGCACTCTTTAAAAGTATATTTGTTTCTTGCCAGTTTATTAAAATCTATTAAAACAGGATTTAAGCAATATTCGGTATTTAAATAAGGAAAGCTGACTTTATGATTGTAAACATGTGTAGAATTTTTTATTATGAGATAATTAGTGAGGTACTGCATAATTTCATGAAAAAAAACGCCTATGATATTTGAGTAAATGCCATATTCTTTTGACAATATATTAAATTCAACAATTAGCTCTTCATAAACCTCTAAATTTAATTTGTCTATTTGGCGCATATCATTACCAATTTCTCACTAAATTCAGCCATATATTCTTGTTTTTTAAAGTTTTGAAAACACTCTATGTTTTCAAAGCCAGAGTTAGCCATTAATGTAATCAGCTTGTTTTTATTGTAAATTTTTGAATATTCTTCTTTTTCTTTTTTTACAAAGTCTTTATTTACATATTTTGACTTAATATGCATAATATTTTCACTATGCAATGAATATTCCCAAAGCCCTATACTATCACCTAATTCAAATTCTTGAACTTTGTTTTGCGTTGATGCTTTTATTTGTTCAATAAAGTCTGTAAATAAAGACACTTCAATGATCAATTTTCCATTTTTTTTTAACGAAAAATATAAATTTCTTAGAATTATCTTTAAATCTTCATCGTTATAATAAAGACCCATACATGAGAACGTATTGTCTACAATCAAAACAATATCATAATAACTTTTTTTTTGAGTGAAGCCCATGATATCAATATTATTGTTCTTAACGAGATAATACCCGTCGTCTTTTTTCCACTTTTCTGAAAAATCAAATCTATTTTTTGATGGCTCAACACAATCTGCGAATTTCAACAAATTTCTGTTTAATAGTGCGTATGCCAATGAACTACTGCCAGAACCAATATCCAATAACCCAATCTTTTGACTTTGGTTAGAGCTTAAAAAATTAACAACATTCTTTTGGGCTTCCAGCCTTTCATATCGATATTTTTTTAACGAAACAGCGCTAAACATATTTAGATCTTCGACTTCTTTGTAAGAATTAATAATACTCTCTTCCATATTTATATATTAATTTTGTTAATAACATTCAATTTTAATACGATATTTACGACAATGGCAGTCGCACCCTTGTTTTTTTTCATAGTCAAATACCTACCTTTAATTTAATTATTAGCCACTTTTCTTATTGACATCGTAATTTCGAAGTGAGTGTTATCAGGAGTGCAAATTGAAACTATGTCCGGCTTAGTTACCTCTAAAGCGTTGATATAGTTACACTCATACACATCAATATTATATTTTTCTGCCAGCGTTCTTGAGTTTTTAATATTTAAATCCCAACACCCGACTATATCAACTTTATTGTTGCTAATGTATGCTTTTGCATGACTATAAATAGAATCGTCGTCTAAGTCATCATAAAGTCCGGCTATCTTTCCACAACCAATAATAAAAGATTTGTACCTAGTCATCTTTTCTAAACTCTTTCCATCTTCTTTCAACTTGATTATTTATATTAATAAGCTCATCGTTTTGAGATAGAAATTCCAAGATTTCTGCAAGTGAGAAATGTTCTATATTCTTATCATCAAAATAATTAAAAATTATACTAATCATTTCAAAATCTTCAGGGGTGTCCACTTCTAGATATATATTTGAATAATGGTAGTATTTCGGCGCCTCAAGATTTACTAATCTGAATTTGCTCGGGTGCTGAGTAATGTGTATGCTGACATGCTCTCTTAATGGATCATCTTTTGCTATGATTTTATTGGCCTTACTTAAACACTCAGCCTTATAAACTAATACTTCTTGTCCTGGCGGATAGGTAGTTTTTAATGAATTAGATACAAAATCAATATCTGCCTGATACTTTAAATAATAACCAATTACTTCGTCTACTATATGTGGATCTGTCAGCGGAGAATCGCCGAAACACTCTACATGAACATCAATATTTCTCTCTTCAATCATTGATGATATCCTATCCAAGACATCATTTTCACTCCCCCTATAGAAAGTAATATTGTTATTTATACAAAACTCTACCAACTTATCATCATTAGGATTTGTTGTTGTTGCAACAATCACATCATCCAAAAGCCTTGACCTTCTTAATCTTTCAACATGTCTTAGCAGCATTGGCTTACCATTTATATCTTTTAACACTTTTCCCGGCAATCTAGTTGATCCAAGTCTAGCCTGAATTGACGCTACAATCTTCATAAACTTGTTTGAATTAAGTTGACAATATTTCTAGTGCTTCCACTAAATATATTATTTGTCACTGAAAAATTTTCAGTTTCATAATTTGACAAATTTTTCTTTAATTCCATCTTATTGTGAATTTTCTTAACCATTCCATTTCTATTACCAATAAACTCTATTTTTTCGTTAGGCCTGTATAAATACACAGTATTTTTTATTATCGAAGCCTCTATTAATAGCATCGACCCCATGCCAATTAATATATCACTAAATTCAATAAGTTTATTAAGATCCGTTTCACCAATAACAAAAATATTTGAATTTTTCGTTAAAAAATCATATTTATTGCGATCCTCTGCTGGATGTAGCTTTACTATAAGAATACTTTCATCATTGAGTGCTTCAAATATATCATTCAGCACATCGAATTCATCAAAACCTTGAAACTCTGGCGAATTTTCTTGAAAATCATCCTTAAAATTCTCTGAAATAAAAGTAACTATTTTTCTTCTTTTTTCAAAGCCAAAACTATCTTACCATTCCAACTCGTCATTATTAGTGTAATCATTTCTTGTCATATTTTCAAGCACAGGATTTCCTACAACATGTAATTTATCACCTGGAAGTCCGTCACTCTCCGCCTCTTCTTTAGCCTGATTATCATTAACAAATATCATGTCTGGATACATATATTGTCCATTTAACTCAAACCTTTTCTTATACAAGGACCAATGTTCAATTATAGAGATTGTTTTAATTCCTTCCTTCTTACCAATACGTACTGCTTCTTTGTCAATTCCATCATTGAGGCATGTCCCGGTAACAATAACATCAATATCTTTTGTGTCGAAATTATCAATCGAATCTAAACAATTAATGTTTATGCTTGAAAAAACCTTCTTAGATATGTCTGATACAATGCACTTATATTTCTCATTTTTCAAAGACTGTGCAATATATGACAAATATTTTGCTGGACCTGCATCATTTACGACAAAAAGAATCATACAAGCATATTCCACTGCATAACTACATCGTCAGATATATTATTTACTGCAGTTTTTCCAACTACTTCATCTATGAACTTAGGACTAATACCATGCGCTGGCCTTTTAAATGTTAAATCACTTTCTTCAATTATTTTTCCCTTAGGAATATCCTTTTGCGCAACTAAGCTTCTTCTTGCACTCTTTCTAGCAAGATCCTCATCTTCAAGTGCTTCAACCTTAAACACACCTAAAATATCAAATACCCTATCTAGATTATCTCTAAATAATTGTAAATCATCTTTGTCCATAGCATGGTAATGATCGTTTCCTGGAAGGGTTTTGTCATGTGTGAAATGCTTTTCTATGATAATACTTCCCAACATCGTAGCAAGCTCACAAACTTTCATATCATTAGGCAAAGTATGGTCGCTATAGCCAATCATCTTATCTGGAAACTGCGCTTTTAAATCCATTATCATCCCCAAATTTGCATTCTTATCAGGCGTTGGATAATTTAACACGCAATGAAGAAGTGACAAAGGATTGCCTTTCTCCTCTATCCAAGACACTGCTTCTTTTATTTCCTCCAAACTACTGGCGCCAGTAGATAGAATAATAGGCTTTTCAAAGTCACACAAAAATTTTATAAAGGGTTTGTTGGTAATGTCAGAGGATGATATTTTAAACACATCCATCATCTCATTTAAGAACATAGCTGACTCTATATCAAAAGGCGTACTCATAAACTCAATTCCTATCTCATCGCTATAGTCTTTCAATTCTTGCATTTCATCTTTCCAAAACTTATCATGCCTCTTGAAAAGTTCATGTTGTGATAGTATGGGCTCCTTTGAAGTGTCCCAGTATGCGGGCGAGTCTTTTGAAGCAATTGTATCTGCCTTATAAGTTTGAAACTTAACAGCATCAGCGCCACCTTCTTTAGCTTCTTTGACCAGTCTTTTTGCTGTATCCATGCTACCCTCATGATTAACACCTATCTCTGCTATGACATAAGGTCTGTGTATCTCGTTCTGATGCAAATCAGTGTTATTAAATAGCTCAATTAGTTTCATGTAGCGCTCCATTTTCTTGTTTATCAAGCATGTCGTATATCTTATGCATTACATTTTTCTTGTTGCCTAAGAAATTGTATTTATTCATGTTTTGATATAGTTGCAATCTGTAATTTTTATTATCTATTAACTTTGTAAAAGCACCTCTAATATCAACAGATGTATTTTCATTAAACACGCCAATATTTACAAACCCTGTTTCTTGTTTGGCAAAGTCGTGTGTTAACTCCCTCTTATGGTGCGAAATAATAACAGAGGGAATGTTCATTTCAGCTAACTCATACACTGACCTTCCATTTGATGAAATTGCTACTTGAGACCGCTCCATAATCTCTGATAAATGAAAAATAGCTTGATGCAACTCTATTTTATCGTATCCACATTTAGAAATAAAATCTGTTAACCTGTCTAAATACATATATCCTGCACCACAGACAATACTTATCATTATCTTTTTCATTTGACAAGTGTCTAAAATAACTTTCAAGGTTTCTAAAGTTAAGTTATTTTGATCAGTACCTCCAAACATAATCAACACCTCTTCAACTCTATTCACAAATAAATTTGGCTTAGCGCTGTAAAACTCATCCCTGAGTGTCAAATACTTGTGCCCCCAGAAATAATGGGCACCTTCTTTTTGAGGGGTTTCATATAACTCATTAAACACTGCGTCAGCATGGCTTGATCCACTGCCTAAATCTTCAAAATTTATAACCATTGCGCCATTTTCTTTAAGTTTTAAAATAAAATCCTTTTCAGTGTTCAAAACATCATTAATAACCATATCTGGATTTAAATCTAAAATCGTCCTTTCTTCGTCTTTAGAGGCAATAACCTTGTAGTCTAAAGATGCAATTTTTTTTACTGCAAGCTCATATTTCTCATTACATACAAGAATTACTTCATGATTAATAATCTCATGAGCTAATGATAATGAATGAAATATATGGCCCATCCCAATTTTATGACTTCCAAAAACATGGAAAACTATTCTTTTTCTTTGCAGCATCTTCTCGCATATCCACCAGTTTTGATAATTACGAATCTCTATTGACTTTCTACTTGATACAAAGAACGGAACCTGTTTGAAGTTACCTTTAGTAACAACACTCTTATTAAAAATATAAAAAGCGCCTATCTCTTCACAAAAATTGTCAATCTTGGTTTTTACTAAAAAACCATTATTGACTGAAAAAACTCTTCTATCCTCTTTTTTGACCGAGACAAGTATGCTATTGTTCAATTCTAAAAATTTCAAATAAGCTGACTGAAGGTCAGATGATTCAATAAGAGGTGTGTTCGCCCTATATAAAAACACATTTTCTTGTGAAAAGTCTTTTGTTCTATTGATGACTTCTGTGACTATGTTTTCAGAATTTAAGAAAAGCGCCTTGTCTTTCTTAAAGGTAATGCCATTTCTTTGTGCAATTAACCCAATCTCATCTGAGTCAGTTATGATTAACACTTGATCAACACTATTAGCTAGTTCAAGCGCTGTATCAATGGCTCTTTGAATAAGCGTTATGCCATTTAATTTCTTAATCAGTTGATCAGGTATGGCTGCGTTTTTCTTAATTGCAGGTATAACAATGAGTTTTCTGTTCATCTATCTCAAGCGTGCTAAAACTTCTTTTGTGGATTCTAATAAATAGAAAAAATCATCTTCTGTCATCATGTGGTGGAATGGAAAAGAGACCATATTATCAAAGAAGTGATCTGTGTTTTCGCAACTAGCATCACCTTGCCCCATTTTTTTATACAAATCATAGCGGTACAAAGGATTGTACTGAACAACACACTGAATACCTTTATCTTCTGACATCTCCTTCATAAACTCATCACGCCTCCCATTGTCCATTTGAGCGACAAGCAAGTGATAATTGTGTCGCTTACTATCCTCACAATGAAACTTCAGCTCAGGAAAATCAGACAATGCATCTATAAATCCAATGGCTCTCTGTCTTTTTTCTTGATTCAATTGATCTACTCGGTCGAGCAATTTGACACCAAGTGCACACTCCACTTCCCCTAGACAATAGTTATTAGGCCACAAGAATTCACCATTCAGCTCAGGCATATCCACATTGCCCATTGCAGGTTTCCAATATGACTCTCTATCGTAATCAAATCCACAATGCCCGTTGTGACGCAACATTGGCAAAATCCTTGCGATATGATCATTTTTAACAGTCAACATCCCCCCTTCACCCAAAGTCGTCATATTTTTGTGCGAATGAAAAGAAAAGACACCAAAATCACCAAATGTACCCACCATCCTACCATCAACCTCAACACCTAGTGCTTGTGCAGCATCTTCTACCACTATCAGTCCTTTTTCTTGAGCTAATTGCATAATTGCCGGCATATCTGCGCCATACCCATATAAATGCACCACAACAATTGCTTTTGTTTTGTCTGTAATGCATTTTTCAATAGTTTCTGCTGTAACAACTCTCGTCTCTATATCAATATCAGCCCATGCAATCTTTGCGCCTTTTTTAAGAAAGGGATAAGCCGATGCAGTATAAGTGTGTCCTGGAATAATAACTTCATCACCCTCTTTAAATTGGCAAAGCTGTGCAGCCAATTCTAAGCCTGCAGTTGCATTGTTTAACGCAAATGCATGGTCTGCACTAATATATTGGCAGAACTTTTCTTGGAATGTTTGTTGATGCTGCCCCTGAGTGAGTGGAACAGCTGACTGCATTGCTAAAACAACGCTGTCAACTTCGCTTTGTGTGTATTCATGAGCACGTCCACTAAATGGAATTTTATATTGCATGACTCTTCCCAAAAATTACAATAAATCCTGACTTGGCTAAATACACACTTTCTATTATTTCATAGTGCTTACAAATTTTCAATTTTAACTCTTTTGCAGTCTTAACAAATCCAATTGGATCTTTTGGTATAAAAAGACCAGCCATTAGATAATCTATATTCCTTAACGCAACCTGAATAAAGTCTTTCCAATTAGACAGATAGGACAGGCATTCTGCAGTGAAAATCAAACTACCCCACCCTACATGCGATTTTAAAAAATCTTTCAAAAATAACTCAAATTTATCTGAATCATTTACATCAATTGAGCTGAATTGAATATCTGGAAATCTTGCTTTTGCCTGCTCAACTGCAGTAGAGGATATATCAAGCCCTATAACTTGGTTATTCCTCTTTTTTAACAAATGCGTTAATGCACCCTTTCCTGAGCCAACATCTACTATTGATTGAAAGTTGTATTCCTCTAAGATAGATAGTGCGATTTTTCTTTGAAGTTGCCTAGAGTCCCCTTGATGCCAAGAATCAAAATTATCAATCTGCTCGTTTTGATACATTTCCTCAAAAGAACCAACAAACTCTCGTTTGTCTGCATCAAAAACATACTTATGATATCCAGCCATAACAACCAACTTCTTTAAAATTTACTACTTAAAAACTTCTTTGCAAAAATATCTGCAATCAAAACAACTGAAGAATGTATATTGCTTGCTGCGTATTGATCGAATATGCTTGCATCACACACATACAACCCTTTGGTATTCTTAACTGAAAAATCAGGATTTATCGCATTCTGGGTTCCGCCAATTAGATGATAGCCACTAAATACATTATTGGCAATATAACTTTCTGGATTATTAACTATCTCATCTTCATCCTCAATTTTCAAAACATTACCACTTAAAGGGTCGGAATTTAGCAGCTTTAAACAAAATGTTAATGCTAATTTTAACAATGCAACATCATTTTCTGATGACAAATACATAGGGTCTACATTAGTATTGTTGCCATCCAGCTCAATCACTCCTTTAGACTCTGGGTTAATCGGTGTAATTGAAATAGAAAAGCCTGGTTCGCTACTGCTAAACAACTTGCCATCACTCCCAGCTCTGCCAGTTTCACTAAATTGTACTATTTGAATTCTAGTATCTACCACTCCATCTTCGTCCAAATCCAAATGTGCTGCAGTAGTTGCACCTGTGCCTCTCATTAAGGTGAGTTGACCAGAGAAGTGTTTAAATATAAGCGCTATTTTCTTAAATAAGCTATTTGAAACTTCATTCAATGAGCCGATGTTGTTCTTAGTTAAAACATTCACCCTTAGATTTGTATGATCCTTTACGCCTTTTCCAATATGAAGATTTGTCAAAAATCCATTTGATTCATTAGTAGCCTTATATTTTTCTCTCAATAGAAAGTCACACGTACCAATCACTCCACCAGATAATACAACATAATCTGAATAAATATCTCTTAGCGAGGTCTTTACCCCTATTACTTCTTGATCATTATTAATCAATAGGCTTTCAACACTTTCATTGATGCACTGTTTAAATTTTTTCTCTTTAATAAGCGTCAAAACTGATGTTCTAAAATATCTCTTGATAGTGTTAAAGATTGGACCACAATTCTCTTCATTAGAGTAATTCATATCGCCGCAAGGAACCCCTTGTTTATTTAGAGACTTGACAAAATCTACACTTACGTTGTTTTGAAAGGCTTCGGATAAGTTGATCTTGTTTTTATCCTTTACTCTTAGTGAGTATAAATTATTGTAACTTTCCAATAAATCTTCATAATTAGAATTAAACTTTTCCAATATAGAGTTCCATTGTCTTTCATTTCCAAACACATGAACGCAGCCGTTCATAATAGAGGCGCCACCAAGCAAGTTTGAATCAAAGAAGGGAATGCGTCGTCCATTTGACAAAATATGCTCTCGCTTAGATATATATTTAGTTTTTTCACTCTTAAATAACAGCCCAATAAGCAAAGGAATTCTATACCAAATTGGGTATTTTTTATATTTACTCTTTTCAACCACAGTAACATCAAAATTACTTTGAAGCTTGTTGGCAATAACAAGTCCGGCAGTTCCCGCACCAATTATTACAACTTTTTTTCTACAATGATTATTCATAATTTTAAACTCAAAGCGTCCCGTTTTTTATTTCATAAACTTTATCGCATTCTTGAATAGTGCTTAAACGATGTGCAATAATAATCAAGGTTTTATCCTTACTGATATTATAAATTTCGCTCATAATCTTTTGCTCTGTTTTATCATCCAAGGCACTTGTTGCTTCATCCAAGACTAATATTTCTGGCTGCCCATATAACGCTCTTGCAATTGCGATGCGTTGTTTTTGTCCACCGCTTAATTGAATGCCGCCCTCTCCGACTAGAGTATCAACACCTTGTTTAGTTTGCAGAAACTCAAAAATGTTTGCCTGCCTTAAGACTTTATCTAATAAAACTCGATCTAGATTACGTCCAAAACAAATATTACTTTCAATTGTGCCATCAAATAAATAAACTTGTTGTGGAATATAGCCAATTTGTGATCTCCAACTTTGTAAATTAGTCTCATCTATAACCGTATTATCAACCGTTACAATTCCATTATTAGGTTGATATAAGCCAATAATTAAATCCACTAAGGTACTTTTACCTGCGCCACTTTTACCTACAAACGCAATTTTTTCACCCTTATTAATTGTTAAAGTTATATTTTTTAAGGCTGATCTCTTTTGATAAGAGAAACATATATTTGTTAAATCAATTTTATGATTGAAAAGAACGGTTTTATTTCCTACATTTTCCTGATTTATTTTTAACTCTTCATTAATAATTTTAATTGATTGATGATGATATGTTAATACGTTATACCCATTCACAATACGATTAATTGAAGGTAGTAAACGATACAAAGCAAGGACAAACAAGCTTAAGGTTGGCAAAATATATAGAACACTAGTTTGATTTGAGTATAGCAAAGCAATCAATAGAGCAACAATTAATGAAAAACCACTAGTTTCAAGGAATAGCCTTGGAAAAGAGGTGAAAAAATTGTAGCTTGCATTTGCTGTGGCATATTGACCAACTAACAAAGAAAATTCATCTTCAACATCTTGAAGTCTATTTTTATCTTGTAATTTAATATGTTTGAAATTACCAAATACACGATTAATAATTTCATAGAATTTTGATTGAACCTCGGCTCTTATTACGCCAACTGCTTTTATCTTTTTAGATATTGTTTGGGTCAAAAAAATTATTTTAACTATCAAGATAGCTGTAAACACTAATGTTATCTTCCAGCTAGTGATCAACATCAATATATACAGTAAAATTATTATAAAAATTTCAGACAGCATTATCAACACGGAGTTGACTGTCACAGACATCAGAGATGCCTCTGTGATAATCGCTTTAGTTAAGTAACTACTATTTTTATTAGTAAAAACTTGATAAGGCATTGACAAGTATGCTTTAAATAATCTTTTAGTGGTTTGTGAATAAAGATTTTCTGCAAAATAAGCCATTAAGTAACTATATAACAAATTTATGCCACCTCTAAAAATATAAAATCCAATCAAAACTAGCCCAAAGACAATAGAAAAATTGACTTCATTCTCGAATCCAAAAGAGTCAAAGGCCCATTTGTAATATTGATTTTTTTGAATGCTTTCGAAATTTGTTGCTACATCAATAAATGGCATAATTGCTGAAATGCCAATAGTCTCTATCACTGACACAAACATAGAAAAAGCAACTAGCCAAAGCAAACGGCGCTTAGTTTCTCTATTTAGCAGCTTAAAAAGTGTTTTAACATAATCCATAATAGATTAGATATTATTTTGCTGTTTGGCAAAAGCGTTAGTGGCGACTACAAAACCCTTAACACTGCCACAATCGTATCTTACTCCTTCAAATTTATAAGCAATAACTTTACCTTGTTTGGCAAGGGTCATTAGTGCATTGGTGATTTGAATCTCGCCATTTTTATCAGGACTAGTATTTTCAAGCACATCAAAGATCTCTGGTGTTAGAATGTAGCGCCCGATAATGGCTAAGTTGGTTGGCGCGTCTTCTGGATTAGGTTTTTCAATCATGCTATTTACTCGATAAGCATTGGTTGAATTTTCTAACAATTCGCCATCAATCACCCCGTATTTATCCACCTCAGCCATCGGCACCTCTTCAATGGCAACAATACAACAATCAGGATGTTGCTCGTAAAGTTTAACCATCTGCGCAAGCACTGAATCAACTTCA